>Ga0209611_10011277_pt1 | contig 12935 bp, 7 predicted proteins | sample S1TSphgellanicum_3_FD_187693 | JGI IMG/M metagenome (GOLD analysis project Ga0209611, IMG submission 187693) | Host-associated microbial communities from peat moss isolated from Minnesota, USA - S1T2_Fc - Sphagnum magellanicum MG (SPAdes) (version 2) | ecosystem: Host-associated > Plants > Peat...
AAACCCATTGAGGGTATATGATGTTATGAAGTTTTCCAGGGAAATTTTGTAAACCCATTGAGGGTATGATGTTATGAAGTTTTCCAGGGAAATTTTGTAAACCCATTGTGGGTTATGATGTTATGAAATTTTGCAGGGACATTGTAAACCCATTGTGCAATGGGTACAAAGTTATGAAGTTTTTCCAGGGACATAACTTACACTGTGGAGTAGGAATTTTTGAATGGACAATTGTTGTGGACACACTGCTCTTTATGCTAATAAGCTGGTTCAACCTGCAGGAACAGCCCACTGTACCCAACTAATTTATCCTCTCATTACACCTTTTGTCCTCATATAATTATAAGCTCTTACACCTTTTGTCCCCATGTAGAAAGCATCCTTGTACAATGTTTTATGCCCCTAAAACATTGTTGTCTTTACCTTGCTAGATTGTATGCTACCCAGGTGAGGCTACAAGATTGAGAATAACACAAACTCCTTTGCTAGAAAGCTACCAGATAAGATGAATAGGTAACACAAACTTATTTACTAGAAAGCTACCAGATAAGATGGTACAAATGCAAAACAATTCACGTGAAAGTACTTGACATGTTTGAGTATTAAGTCTCTCAAACATGAAAAAGAAAATTTAACCCACATTCACATTGAACTAGGTTACATTGATGTGAGTCATAACATGTCACAAGTTGGGTTTCAAGGGTTGCTCCTCCAACTAGTACCTCCACTCCCCCATGTGAGCTCCCAACAATATTTTATTTTTCATATCAATTAATTGTATGTATACCATACTTTCAAAGTACAAAGGCATATCGGTTCAAGGTATATAATTGTTTGTTAAAATAATATACTTAATTGCCTTTCATTACTAGACATATGGAAATATATATATACCAAATCATTACATAATATCCCTAGGGTATATGTAACATGTCATATAAAATCAACGAATTTTAAAATTTTCAGTATGTACCTTCCAAAAATCAAGTATTTAAAAGTAAACCTGAAAATTATTTGCTTTGAAAATCCAACCATTGTTTCTTGCATAGTTTTGTCAACTTATTTATGTGTCAAAGGAATTGAAAACTTGGTTCTTTGCTAAATTATTAAGCAACTACACTCTACTAGGAGATATTTTAAATTGCAAAATGGCAATATTGCATGAACATTTTAAAGAAATAAAAATAAATGACCATGTTTTGTAGCCTCCATTCAAAATTTGTTGTCATCTAAGCATTCTTATGCAAAATATATATATCTTGGTTTCAACACCATTATTTCAAGGTTTGTTGTATTTGGATACTTTCCAAAACAATCTAATATATGTTCATTAGAATGTGTCTCAATTTACTCATTTTGAATTTTTGTATTGTGATCATCTTATGGTGCAACATTGAGACAAAAAATTTAAATACTTTATATGGTATGTATTAAGCACTAGTTTTTATTTGGGATTTTTTTGCAACACAACAAAAAATAAAATGAAATACTCTTGTTTTTGAAGATTTTGAACACCATTTTCCACCCCCAAAAAAATCATCATATTTAAACCTATGTGCTAGCTAAGTCACAAACTATAACATTAATTCTTTGTTAAGCTTATAATCCATTCAAACACCTCACCATTTACTAGTATATATTTTTGAGGAATGTCATTAGTGAAGCTATTTCATAAATTTGAATAAAAAGACCCTAGTATGAAATGTTGATTATGTTTTATTTTTGTCCATGCACATTAAACTTTAGATATGCATCTAATACATCATTTATATGTTCGGGGTGAGAGTTTGTAAGTTACATGTAAATGTTTGATTTGAAGTTCGCAAACATTGCCGACTATATATATATAAGGTTAACATCACAAAAATAATTAACACAAGAATTCAAATATGGGTCACGTGTCATGATCTTCTAACCTTAGGCTTGTGATCAAGGATGGGACACAAAGGAAAATGAAGGCTAAGAGAATGTCCCAAAACTCAAGCACATCTCAAAAGTTTGGGAGATGTAAGGAAGTGAATCCCAAGCACTCCTGAGTCATGAACACTTAGGCAATTGTAGTGTTGTGAAAATCTCAAATATTTTGAACAAAATTGCAAGTAAGGTGGTCCAAATTGAACTTCCAATATATATAGCATTGAAAAGCTTTTGAAACTCAAATATTGAAAGTGAATTCACATTCTCCATGTGGAGTTGTGAGCTAAAACTTAAATGGCCAAACAAAAGGTCAAGAATTGTAGTTATTATTTGAATCCTAAACACAAAAAACCAAAAAAATGGGTCAAATGACTTTTAGATTGAGCATGCAATACGACATTGAAGAATTCTTTTCAAGGGCTACAACTTGTCGCCTTGAAACTCTTCAATCAACTAGTATGTGGGAATTATCAACTTGCAAAGTTGCAAGATTCATAATTTGAAGTTTTCAAGATATTTTACAATTTGGATGTAGCCTTCACCATCTATAACATAGTATATTATAGGGAGGAAAGTGGTGCCTCCTCACAAGGGTCTTGGCTATGTCAATCAAAGTGAATTTGGGTTTCCCATGATTAAGTCCTAGCATCACTTGGCTCCAATTTGTGGTAATCAACTTTTTATTTAATTTGTTCATGAACTTGCACTAACTTCATTGTCCTAGTCCCATGTTGGAGCTCTTGCATGCCCTTCTAACTCCCAAATGCTCAAAGCTAAAGAATGTGCCATAGGTTACTTTCCATTACAATTTCAAGGAATTGACAAGGTATTTACAATTTTACCCTTGATATCATTCAAAAACTTAAGGGTGTGTCACCATGGATTTGTAACTATGTGTGTGGAATTCGACCTTACAAATTATTAAAAAGCTTATTAAGTGTGTGATTTTTTTTTTCAACCTATCTTTTCACTTGTTGCATCAATTTTCAAGAAATAAATAGAACTTGGTTGTTATAATTTAAAACATGGATTGAAGTTGTTCAAGATTTTTGTGTGCATGAATGTTTAAAGGAAACACGATATTGTGTTGAAAGGAAATAGGATATCATGTTTGAAATTTAATGTTTGAATGTCCATTTGACATTTGAATCATAGGGTCATTTTTTGGCAATATTTGGGATTTAGAAGATTGATGGTCACAACTTCCACACGTGAAAATCAATATGGAGTTTGGATTGCATGAAAATAATCAGAATAATTCATTTAAAGGGAGTTTTGATCACATTTGTAATGGATGTGGAAAAAAGTTATTTTTGCACAAAAATATGAGGAAAAAAACAAGTTGGCTTGTAAATAATGTTTTTGAATGCTTTAAAATTTCAATTTAACAAGTTAATAATGGATTTAATCAAAAGGACATTGTTGCAAGGATAATGTTAATTTTTTTTAAAAATCAATAACATTAGTTAAACACATAACTTTATTAATGAAAGGTGTTGAAGGCTTAGACATAACAAAAATGATTCAAAAAATTGTTTAAAACATTTCAAGGAAAATATGAATGAAAGGGTGAACTTGATTATTTATGAAATTAAAGGTAATTTTAAACATGATTTTTCAAAATAAAATAAATTGACAAGAACAAAATTTACAATACTAACATGTTGAATACATTGTTTACAACTTTGATAAACTTTACAAGTTGTAGATATGTATGATACATGTTTTTGGAGTTGCTATACCACAAATTCTAGAAAAATGTGCATAATTTATTATATGATGATAAAATCATAATGAACATAATTATGTTCTAATAACTAAAGCAAATTTTAAGAAGGTAACTCAAAATTGGAGCAACAAGAAATCTTGCAATTTTCTTTCCTATGTTTTAATCAACTAGAGTTATTTTCAATTAAAACAAGTGAGAACGAAGTTGAAATGGAATCAAATGCACTTCCAATAGCTTTTATTAAAAAAATAATTTATAAGTTCTATATTTTCAAAACTAATTATTGCATCACTAATCAAAATATCATATTCGATGAATCTAAAATATATCAACAAAAATAATGTTTTCCATAATTTAGGATCTATTGTTCAAAATTTAAAGCTCCTAACTAATCGAGAAGAATATACCTTAAAATAAATAGGTCAACATGTCAAAATGCATAAAAGATGATACTACTATGGCTATGAGATAGTTAAACAATTTTATTTTATTTAGGACAAAGGTGCTAGTGCAAGCTTATGAACAAATTAACTAGCACAAACCAGTCAACAATTTGGTTCACATAAATTGAAACCAAATGGTGTTAAAATTTGTTATGGGCAACTCAAATTCATCTAATTCACATAACCTAGAGCACCCTTGGGAAGAGGTGCCATTCTCCACCTTTTAGTATATTCTTGATTGGTGGTGAGGACTATGAAACGGTGAAAATTACTTGGGTCTTGAATATGCCAAAATTACGCTTTAAGACTACTTAGGTTTTAAAATTGTTAAAGATATAACTTTCATACTATTTTGCGAACTCATGATTTCATGCATACAAGCTCCAATTGAAGAGCTTGAAAAGAAAAAAATGTAGCCTTTGAAGATAGATTAGTAATGCCATATCACATGCTTGATTCAAAGGTTTTTTTAATCTTTTTTTAAAGTTTTAATGGTTGGGAGCTAAAATTTCAATTTGATTCATGACCATGTTCTTCGCCATAACCAAAATTTAGATCTCCAAAGGGGAAATCCAAGCCTTTTCCGTTATTAATGTTTTAAGACCTTTTCAATGGTACAAAGAGGGCCCAATTTGAATAAGGTTTGTTATTTGCACTTTTGTCCCAAAAATTCAAGACATTCTAAGACTCTAATTCCCCAAAAGAATTCGAGTTAAAAGTGCTTGAGATTCAGCCCTTTTGCATTCCCCCACACTTGTGGGAATCCTTGAATGTTAGAACACTTTCCTAGTTGACATTTTTTTTAATGCCCTAACTTTAGTTGTGAATCAAATTCTAGGTCATGACAATAAATCATTTGTATACATCATGTTTTGTTTTTGTGGCTAACAAAGAAACACAAAAGGGTTTCTTATGTGGAAACTTATGAAAGCTTTAGCTTTAGGTATGGTTGTTGTTATGCAATAGTTCCAATGTCAATTTTTTCCCATAGGGTGAAACTTTTGATTTTGAATTTAACACCAAGTTCTAGTTGAAGGATTTGCAACCATATTGACTTGTAGCAAAAGAAAAACCAAATTAGCATTTGAAGTTATAAAGATATTATTTATTTAATGCATCATGATCCAAGGCAATGATTTTTTGCTTGTTGTTTTCTTTGCAAAATCATTAACAAATGGTCATTTTTATTTATTTTGTTGTCCCTTAATTTCTTTGTGTTGGGTTGTCAATTTCCACCTTTTAAACTTCACACATTTTGTAGGTTGTTTCCTTAGTGGTTTGAATGGCATAGAGTCACATCAACATATGTGTCATTTTTTACAAAGGGTAAAAGAAGCAAAAGCTAAATATTGGTTCATGAGCAAGAAATGGCATGGAGCATGATAGATTACTTTAAAGAATATGAATCAAAGTCATATGTTGCAACTTGTTGACGTTACAATGTCATAATTGAAGAAGGATAAGTTTATTTGATGAAAGCCTTCACCCATGGAAATATTAAACTATTGAATTAATCATAAACATAATATATCGTCATTGATAGATCAAAGCAATTTGGAGCTTAAGTTAGTTATATATAAGAACCCCCTTTAAACACCATAAACATTTTTTAGGTTGATGTCAACTTTAATTTGCCAAAGCATGATATTCCCTCCCTCTTCTTTTTTTTAGGTTTTGGGAAGTGGGTGTAATTGAAGTTGCTTTGAAAAAGGAAGGAGATGTGAGGAAGAGGAGCAGTAGGAGGACCAAAAAAAGGACTTGACAAAAATTATCAACAAAGGTAGATGTGATAGGTCCCCTTGCTAAAGCATCAAATTGTGTTTCATGGACAACAAATGCATGGCTTTTGTGGTCAATGTTGTTTTCATCAACCATTTTCCCCTCCTTGATGTTGATTATATTAAGGATAGTTGTTTGTCTATCTATTATATTTGAAGTTCCATTAATAAATTCTCACATTCATAGTGTAAATTTTTTGGTTTAATCTTATATTCTTTCTTTTTTTGCAAACCAAGCTAACAAGAAGAGAAGATTGGTGAATTGTATTTATATATTTTTTTTTTCAAAAGACATTTACACTAAAATGTATGTTATGATTATGATTATGAAAAGATTTAATGTTGATAATTGGTATGAATAGGTGGACAAAAACATTGATAAAAATAATTACATTTCAACAATTGTCAAAAATTTTTTATTGAAGACATGACATATAAAGGTTATTATCATCCTTTTGTAGACACATAATAAAAAAAGGTTAAAAACCACAATGTGAAAACCTTGTTCAATATGTCCAAATCTTCAAAAAATAATTATCCCTACAACTCTAGACGGTGCAATCTATGAATATAAAACGTGTATCCATGTAATCAAAAACAATTTTTTGAATTGTGTAGCATACTAATGTGGAGTTGATTTTGTTCATTTCTTCTCGAAATTCCCCCTCGTTTGGAGTTATGTTTAATGTAGAAAGGATATTCATTATTGTGTGTTAGGATTAATCCACACACAACATTCTTCATTGGGTTGAAGTTAGATTCTAGTGTAACCGAATATGGGGTGACCGGACAACGTTACCGTTTTGATCCAGATCCTGATTTTGTTTGCACCAGCACTTGGCTGGCGGCGCATTACTTCTCATCACTAAGGCAATGCATGGCGGCTGCTTTGGTTTGATCATGGAAACTCACCACTTGAGGAGGACGGCACGGGATTACGGAAAACAGAGGGTATTGGCCTTTATGGTTTGAGGCGGCGACAATGCTTGGCAGCGCCGGAATTGGCATTCATGATGGAGGTGAGTGGCAATTGAGGGTGGGATCCTGGGAGTTGGACATGGGCAGGAAGGTGCTTATGGAGGAAGGCAGAATGGATGGAAAGAGGAGGAGGAAAAAGGATGAGTTTGGGGGAGATTTTTAGAGATAATGTTGGGGGAGAGGATTTTTTTGGCAGGAGCTCAGAGCTTTGTGGCTAGTTTTACTAATTGTCTTCCGCTGCGTTAGAAACTAGGAGAAGGCTAGCTCCTGAGTTTGGGAAGAATAGGATTGAGTAAGGATCGAGGTTGTAGAACAGAGCAGCTTGGCGCGAAGTGCATGAGATCGACAGTTTGAGTGGTCTGTTTCTGGAGGAGAGCATGATCATAGACTGATGTATGTCAGACCTTTGTTTGATGTCCTAGGAGGGTGGACGCTTGTGTTGGCGGAGATTTTTTGTGTAAATCTGAATTGTGAAATTCCATCCTGGAAGCTCTGAGTAGGAATTGTGGTTGCAGAGGCTCAGATGAGTCTGTGTCGGTAATGTTGTTGTGCATGCTCTTTTGATGTGTGAGTGCTTAATGTTCGATCTGTCATAAGCAAGCAAGCAGAGTTAGAGGGGTCTGGTTGTTGTCTAGATCCCTCTCTTTTGGTGATAGTAGCATGTTTTCAAAATGAACAACCCAAAAGTGGAGTCAAATTGTGTTAAATTTGGGAACATGTCACTTCAAATAGGGTTGTCAATGCCCTTCTTTGACAAGATGTCCCAAGATAAAACATTGACCTTCAAGATGTTTTGAATTTTAGTATCCCTAGTAAAAATTAGGGTTGAAATATAGGTTTTTAGTTTAGAAATTGTATTGTCTAGGCTCAAACAATGGCAAGGGGAATGACAACTTCATGGTATGGTGGGGGATTGTAAAGGACAATAAGAACAACAACAAAAGTGTTGCAACTTTAGTTTTGAGTTTGTGACCAAAGAATGTTTGAATCCTTAAACATTTTCTTAACTTACATTTTCTCTCATGCCCCAATTTTAGTCACAAACCCAAAATTTGTCATGAGAAAATGCAAAAGAGATGAGTCCCAAGCATTCCCAAATGAGAATCATTTTAAAACTTGGTCCTAGAATGTCTTGAATTTTTGGTTCAAATCGAGGATTATTTATACAATTGGAAAATTTTCAAAGTGTCAATATCACAAGTGGGCTTGCATTCTTCATTTGGAGTTTTGAAATTCAAATTATGATCAAAAGAAGAGTCAAGAGTCAAATTGATAGTTTGATTCCCAACCACTAAAACTTAGGGAAAATGGTCAAATGATTTTTTAATTTATTGTGCAATATGGCATTTGAAAGATTTCTTCAAAGGCTACAATGTTTTTTGCATTATCTTTTCAATTTGAATTTGTATGCAAAAGTTATGAACATGCAAAGTTGTAAGACCCATATCTTAACAATTTTTGAAATTCCAACTTGGGAGTCCTAAGGATTTTAACCATTTCAATGCAACCTTTGGAACAAAACCAAAAAACATAATAAAAGGAGCAGAATGGTGCCTCTTTTTTAAAATGTCAAATTGGAATAGTCATGTGAGCTTGAATTACAAGTGACAAAGTTTGATCTATGTAAGTTAATTTGTCCATGAGTGTAAAACACCTTCATTCTAAACCCATTTTGGAGCTCCCACATGTTTTTCTAAGTTCAAAGTGCACGAATTTAGGGAGTGCATTCTTAGTTTCATTTCGTTGCAACTCCAAAAATCAATAAAACATTTGTCTTCAATAACATTTGACAAAATGTGCAACATGAAGGACAAAAACAACATGGAATCATAAGGAAATTGATAAGGTGGGGTAGAAATTGTGATGGGGTAGGGTGGGAATCATGACAACTAATGACAAGGTGTCAAGAAGGATGACATAGGTGCTAGGAAACAAGCTAGGGATAACAAATAAAATAAAATAAAAATTGAATGATAAAGATGTCAAGGGACAACAAGGGTGATAAGGTTGATGATGAGGGATGACAATGGCACCAACAAGGATGGTAGGGTCAAAATGCATATCAAAATATGTTGAATATTTTTTGGAATGATACAAGACACCAAGAAGGACATTGAAATATGACTTGGTCATTGGGAAGGATGACATGGGATGAAAATGGCGTCAAGAAGCATGCTAGGAGATGTCGAAAAGAAATAAAAATTTGTTGTTGCAAGTAAAAGACATTGAAGGATGAGTGGAGACACCATGAGACATGTTGGAAGATGCTAAAACAAAATTGGGGGCATTGAAAAGCTTGTTAAGGAACATGTTTATTAAGAAGCATGTCAAAAATGATTTGAATTTTCAACAAAACAAATCGAGCATTTTTTTTTTCAAAAGACAAGGGATGTTAAGAAGCATGACAAGGGCACCAAAAAAATGACAAAATGTCAAGAAACACATCAAAGGGTGTTGGCAAGGTTGCTAGGTGCACTAAGAAATGATAATTTTGGACTTTCACTTAAATGAAAAATATAAATTTCAATAATTTAAAGATATTGTCAAAACCTCTAGGTCATCCAAAGATGTCTTTAGGGACATCCCATCTAGTAACCGTAGCTTTAAAGGTGTTTCCTAGTGTAAAGATGGAACATTTCTTTAAGTTTTCTTTAGGTGTTTTTAGTAATTAAATTCGAAAAGCATCGGGAGATGGTATATGGCATTGGGTATGAAGTCAACATTGACTTGGAAATAGTAGGAACAAGAGCAAAATATAACATCATCACAAAAAAACATTAAAGGACCAATTTTTAAAGAAAAGACCCAACTTATTAAAAGTGCACAATTCAATATGAAATTGTGCTTTGGAAAAGACTATGATGATGAATTAGACCATGGGGAAAAATAATCTTCAAATATTCCATAGTTTAAACTTAACTCGAAAAACAAATACTTTGAGGTGTAGTGGACATTGGCTATGATTGAAAACATTCCTTGAAAAACAATTGGGAAAGTGATTTTGAAGTTGGAAAAAACCAAACAAATGCACATGGTAGGGTTGATTTAGAATTCAAAATCAGATTGTGGAGTTGATTATGAAGCACAATAGACAAAATTTGAAGAAATGAACTTCAAACTTAGTAATTAAAACAAACTTGGAATTGGACATGAAATTGCAATTAATGGTAAAAAAAGGTAAATGATTTTGAAAGCAACATTTGGAAAACAAATTATGACAAGACAAGTAATGTTGAACTTGGGGGGAAATAAGAATCTCAAGGCAAAGTTTGAATTCAAAATCAAGTAATGCAATCCAATATGATTTCAAATTGAAATTGAAATTGAAAAAGTCACAATAATGTCATATACATTTGCATCTTTAAATCCATTTGGAAATTTAGGATATAATTTCCCTAATATGAACTTATGTTTGACAACATGCTATAGAAATGATTCTAAACTTGGGAAAAAAAACTATGTACAAGAAAGAATTGAAAATGGGATTGTGAAATTGGTTTTAAGGTGCAATAAACTCTGAATTCAATTCAAAATTGAGATTGGAATGGTCATGATAAACTCAGATGACAATGGTATATGCTTTGCAAAACGAAATTATGTTTTACAACAAATTATGAAATTGTGTTTTACAACAAACTATGAATGTTATTTTGAATAGAAGACCCAAAAAAAAAACCTTAGGAAAGGAAATATATTCAAAGTTAGATTATCACACTAATTATTAGATGCACCAAACATTCAATTCAATTCACAAGGATATTTGAATGTTTATAACAAAAAACACATTACATGCAACTTAGAATTCATTGAAAATATGCAATAGAATATTCTTCATGTGAAATTATGATGTGCAATAGAATATGAAAATGGTTTTTTGCAATGGTGACCAAGACACAATGATCTAGGAAATAAAATAATTCAAAATGAGATTGCATAATAAGTTTTGAAGTGCAACATACAAGAATGGAAACAAAATGAAGAATATATATTTTTTAAATTCTCACAAAAAACATTGTAAGATCAAAATATAACTAACACATTCCCAAGCTCCTTGATAGACTCAAATGTGAGTTTAAGGTGAAAACAACAGAAGGATAAGGAGTTGGGGCAAGCTTCCTGATTTGCAACACTTTGGGGGTAGAGGGGCGTGCTGGAGCTCCAAGATGGGACTAAGAAGGGTGACAAGCAAGTCAATTACTCACTCAGACCTGCACAAACCAAACAACAAATTGGTCATTGCATAGTTGGAGCACTTTTGGTGCACGAACGAACCACGGGCAAACATAAACTCATAAGACTCATCATGGCCCGGACTTGGGGGAAGCCACCACCTTCCCCCTTATAGTATTTTTTGTGCCTGGCCACAGGGCCAACACCCAAATGTCATTTTGTCCAAGTTGAGAGTCTTGAAATTCCTGAAATTAGGACTCTTGCAACTTTGAAGGCCCATAACTTTGTGTGCAAACTTCAAATTGAAGTGAGGTCTAAAGCAAAGTTGTAGCCCTTGTTGAGAGCTTTTCAATGGTATGTGGCACGCCACCTATACATAATGAAATTAAGGCGATTCTTGACTTTTAGCGGTCGAAAGTCAAATTGACAATTTGACTCCCGACCTTTCTTTTGGCCATAACTTATGTTTTATGTGCCCAAATGGGTCATGCGATCCCATTTTAGACATCTAAGTTCTAAGAGTTTTCCAACAATATAAAAAAATCTTCAATCTAATGAATTTTGACTCCTGCAATTGCCCTCTGAAGATTCGGGAGTCCATCGGGACTCCAACTCCCAAAATGAAAGTTCACTTGGGAGTGTGAGGGTTCATTCCTTCATTTTCCTACACTTCCAAGAGCATGAAATGTGATTCTCGGGTTTCACTCTTGGCTCGCACTTTTGCTAACCCTTGCTTTGGTCGTGAGCCCAAGACTAGGGTTACAATAATAACATTTTAAAACTTGACACATTCTTGAAATGAAAAATCCCAACCCTATTATAAAATAAATGTTTTGCTATTTTTTTTCTCACCTATAAACAAATGTTATAAAATTGTTCTTGGGCATGTCAATGTGTTTGTGGTAAAAGACCTAACATGTTTTTTTGTCTTTGTAAACTTGCAAAGGAAGTTTTGATTATTCTATTCACCTTCCACAAAATCCTCAAGATAATCCCAAGAAATTATTATAATTTTGGCATGTTTATACAAGCCACATCTGGTTGGAAGGTTTTTTTGACAATTTTTAGGATTCTTGCATCATCCACCACTACTATGTAATCCGAGCTTGCCATGAATTAAACCCTCAATCTTTGTAAAGTCTCAATTACAAGAAAATTTAAATGCAAGCTTGGATGAACAAGAAAAATCCTAAATGCAAATGTGATATGGAAATAGAATTGACATTGGATTTTGCAAGCAAGGACTTGGGAGATAACACTAAATGATGCACTACAATTTGATTAAGAAAGGAAGGAATTTATGCAACCTTAAACCCCTAAGGAGTCTCAATCATAAGAGGAAGGCAATGCAAGTTTGGATCAAGAAGAAAAACCTAAATGTAATTGTGGTGTGATGGAATTGACATTAGATTCTACAATAAAGATTTGTGAAAGATTATTAAGTGATGTGCTAGATTCTAATTAACAAACCAAGGAGCCTATGGAACTTAAAACCTCTATTGAATCACAATTACAAGAGAAGTACAAGCAAACAAATTTGAAAAAAGTAAGTTTAAATTTGAAAATATGTTGTGCAAATGGAATACACACTAAACTCTATAAGCACACTAAAACTTTGAAAAGCGAAGAGTTTCAAAAAGACTTGAAATGAAATGAAAATTGTGGCTAATTGCAATGTTAGGTTGGGTCTACTAAAACATTTGGTCTTTGGTGTGCCATGAAACTTATTTGAAATTAGCTAAAATTAATTGAATTTCAAATTTGATTTGCAAGCACTTAAACTTCTAGCTCGAGATGAAGCTTACAAATGTTTAGGGCTTACAAATGTTTATCTTGTACTACAAAACTTTGGATCATATTTGATGGTGGAGAGGAGGTGACTCAACAATTGTTTGCAATATTCTCCCAATGGGGCCTACT
>Ga0209611_10011279_pt1 | contig 12935 bp, 8 predicted proteins | sample S1TSphgellanicum_3_FD_187693 | JGI IMG/M metagenome (GOLD analysis project Ga0209611, IMG submission 187693) | Host-associated microbial communities from peat moss isolated from Minnesota, USA - S1T2_Fc - Sphagnum magellanicum MG (SPAdes) (version 2) | ecosystem: Host-associated > Plants > Peat...
GGGGGGTCCAAAAAAAAAGGGGCCCCCCCCCCCCCACCCCCAGGTCGAAGGCCGGGTACCCGACGGGTATCATGGGAAAAAAGGTAAAAACAATGTGAGACATTTCGGAAATTCAAATTTTTTTTTGCTGGGATTTGCTATTACTGAGGTTTTAGTAAATTTTTAAAATAATCAAATTACATATTAGGCTGGTATGCATAGTTTGACTATTGATGTAATTTTTACTACTAACAATAGTTGTGAATATCTAAGTTTGGTACTGATGAATACCAATATTGGTCTAGTATTTTCAATAGTCTCCAAATCTCACACCATATTCTTTAAATACGGATTCCTTCTCTTTGGCCAAAAATAATTGCAATGAAAAAGCTATACGACATGCTCACTAGCACACCTATAACAATTAGATGTACCCAACACAATCATTTTATTGACATATAGTTTTGGACTTGATTTCATTCATCAAATAACTGTTCACATACTTACTTATAAGCTCTTCAAACAACTCTCCACGTGATTGTTTATGAAGTAGTTGAAAGCTCATATGATAACCCTAAGTTGATTATTTGCATTGTATAACGCCATTGGGTGCAAAGGGAATGATATTAATTCAATGTATATCAAAAAATAACATACCGGGCACGTACTCTGTAACAACCAAGGTACTAGTGGAACCACATATGGGGTAATAATGGGATATTACAAATATCAAAGGAAAGACATACCAACATGGTTAGTTCCTTGGTACTAAGATTGATATTTGTCTATATACTAGGGTCCCAATATACATGCCCAACATTGATAAAAATGTTGTTAAGGTATCCAATTTGTAATGTTGAATCTAGAGGTTAAGGTGAGGTTTCTGTAAATCTGAACCAATCTAGCACCCAAGCTAGTACCCTTTTGTTGGAATCGCAGTGAGAACTAGACCATGGAACTAACCTTTTGTTACATTTGGAACCAAAACTGAAACTATGAAAAAACATTTTTGAACACATGGTTAGGTTCTTTAGGTAGGCAAGTTGTTTTTTTTTTTTGAAAAATTGACAAGTGGGTTAAACCTTATATTTTAATATTATTTTACTTAACTTTAGTCCTTGATTTTAATTTGTAAAACTTTGTACATAATACATTTTGAAAAAAAAAAGCATTTTTAGCATATGCTTAATCCAATAAACCCACTTGGGCATGGGTTTGTAAAGCTTAACCCACTATCCAAGCTAATAGAGTGGGTGAATGTATTTCTTTCCAAAGTGTTTTAAGAAAGGGAAGGGACCCTTTAGTGCTTGGCCAGTTCTCAAGCCTTTCACTTTCACAAGGGCTCAATATTGTGGACTACCATGTTAGTGCCAACAATTATTGTTGTTTCCATGACATAGCCAAATAAAATAAAATAATCATAAATAACTCTCACCTTCAACCAAGGTTGACCACACATCAATTATGCACAAAAATAAAACCTTCCATTAGCATATAAAACTTACAAGAGATAACCTTGTGTGTTCTAAAATCTCAAATCATCAAAACTGATTTGAGAACATGAAACTTGGGATTATATCTTAAACACAAAATAATTTGAAACTCATTCACACTTGAATTAATTCTAAGCTAAAACACAATCACTTACATCAATTTGTCTTCACACTAACTTAATTTGGATTTAAATGGGTAGCTAAACTAACACTCTTAACATCAAATTTGTGAAGCCCTTTAAGGCATTGCTTTATTTTAACATTTAAATCTTAACACATTACACATCTTCTTTAACATTGGGGGGGGGGGTGTGTGTGCAATGTGTATAAGGAATTAGATTCATTCTTAAAATTGGGCCTAAAAGTTTTTGAATTTGAAAAAATATTCTAAAATCGAAATTGAAAAAATCAAATTCAAGCTTGCACTTGAAAAACCTCCAAAAAGTACTAAGTTTTAGAATTGAGACTAGAGGTTTTTTAAAAGGAATAATTGCACAACATTGGTAAAAACCTAATGATCACTAATAACAACTATTTTAGAACAAAATTGTGTAGACCAATAAGTTTCCTTTATATAATAATTCCTTGATAACACTGTTTGTATTCACCTTGTAATTTGTAATGCATTGTGATGGGTTGCCTTATATAACTTGCATGTAAAATGGGATCAAACAAAATAACATGAACCAACCTTGCACATGTGAGCTTACTATGATGAATTGTTTTTCACTATTTGAAAAAGAAAGGGAATGTTTGCCATGATGATGTGATAGACTATTATTCGTTACAAAATATCGTGGATTAAAAATTCATGATTTTTATTATAATCATTTTTAATGACATATTATATTATTATGTAAAGGTTTGAATAATTATTGTACATGATTATGTCATTTTCAAAGCATTTCAAATCCTTTAAAAAAGGAAAAAATGAAAACAATGGTATAATGATTTATGTGTGATTTTGAATACTTGATACTCATTATATTCAATTCAAATTATTCCACATGTTTTCATAATATATTAAAAATGGAATCATGTAAAAAATTCTAAATTTGCAACATTAAGGCAAATTTTGACACTAAAAGCATAAAAAACCAAACATTTCTTATATTTGATGTGGTATATGTTATCATCATTACACCCAAATTTGTTTCATGTGCAAGTGGGTCAAAATTTAATGTGTCATTAATTATAAGCTAAACATGAATTTTTTTCTTAGAGAAATGAAAAATTTCCCACATCATATATTATATTCATGTAATGTAAAAAACAACATTCATATTAATAAATTGTTATCATTCCAAACGACATTACAAAATCATTTCATGATGAATCAATAATTTTTTTTTGGTTTTTCATTTATGTAACCATTTTCCTTCATCAACCAACATTGTGTTATCAACACCTAATCATTACAAATATATACACGAAAGAATTTGGTAACATGATTAATCAAGTAGCAAGAACAATAAATCGCTTAATTTTATGAAAATCAATGACATTCATTGAAGTAATCATACATATAAAGTCATAAACCCCAACTTTACTTACAAGAGTTAACAATTTTATGTATATCTCAATTGATGTAAACTTGCAAAACTTTATTTTAAGAAAATATGTTATGTAGAAGGAATGAAAGTGGAAAGAACATTGAAGGCATAAGTTTAATGAAAAAATGTTAAGTATTAAATATTTAATAGTAAAAGCCTATAAGAACATCAAAATAATTGTTGATTGTTAATAATAAATCAAAGTTGTGAGGATGAGAGATGAGTGCATAAAAAGTGGATGTTGAAATGTAACCAACTGGCTCAAACTTAATTTTCAATTTGCAATGGATAGCATTTTCATCTTTTGAAATGTCATCAAGACCCATTGGTTAAGGTAGGTGATAATTAAATATTGAAAAAGGGTAACCTTTGAATTTCTCACACCCCAATTTTTGTCAGTATGGTCTTGTAAAAAAATCACTAGCTTGTTTATGAAAAAACATTTGGTGATTTGTATTGATAAAAGAAAGAATTTATCTTTTAGGCATTAATCTTGTTAACTATTTTCCTTTGTGTTTAAAAAAATAAATGCAAAACCTTGTGGAAAGGTCATGTGAGGGAAAAATTTCATGCGTGTGAAATTAATAATGATAATGTTTGCTAAAGTGCAAACCCCATTTTTAGAGAGGACAATATTCATTTGTTAACCAAAAGGATTGAAATGTGGAAGATGGAAGTGTTGTATTTATTCATGTATCATGAAAAAACTTACTGCAATGGATGCAAAAATGACATGCATAATGTCATGTGCAAGTTTGTTCAATACCATGGACATGTAATAACAAAATAATTACTATGAATTGTTATTGCAAATAATAATATTATGATTTAGGGTAATAGTATGGATAAAAATGAGGAATAAAATAATGAATTTCATGGCCCTATAATGAGAATTTCTTGACTATTGACATAATATTTGATTTATGAATAATTTAAATAACTATTTTGGGTTAATAATAATGGGAGGGTAAGTATGTAGACTTGACCAAATTTTAGATTCCAAATAATGTAAGATTTAGTAAAAGGATGAAAAATTATAACTGATATGTGATGATTGGTTTGACATAAAAGAACGATAAATGGGAAATAGATGCAAATGAATGTGATTAACCATTCATCCACTTCATTCCTTTAAGTATAAAAAAGGTAATGATTGCAGCTTTGGACTCATAATTTGCATTCAATAATTTGGTGTTGCTAGTTGTTATCAAGGCTTGTAAATGTACCATATGTGAAAAGGAAATCTTGAAAAAATAAACATAATGCAAATATTATTATTAATTCCATTGTAAAAACCTTATGGTCTTTGGTGAATGATTTCCATAATTGAGAATCTTTAAATGTGTGTGATAAACTTTCTTTTGGTGTGTAGTTCTCACATAAAGATTCAACTTTACGCATGTGGATGATCCTATCAAAAAAGAATGTAAGGTTTCATGTTTGGGAATTATGTGAATGAGAAATATTGCAAGTGTTATGTTGTAGTATGCTTGGATAGTCTACCTATGTGCTAGAAGGGATTAAAAAATAAATTAACCCTCATAGTTCCAAACACTCCCAAACTACAAACATATCACAAAAGATAAATACCTGGTGGTTACAAGAGATGAAATGCATGTGCAACAAATAATGTTCATGATTGAAAGTTGAAAGGATGTTAGTTAAATTCAAAGGGTAATGAAGAACATGGCTAAAAATAAACAAAACATGGGAAAACTCACATAATAGTAGCCATTAACTTTCACCTAGTTATAAACATGAAAAGATGCAAATTTAATGAATGTCATATACCATGTGTCACAATGTTAAAGAAATGATGGTACAAACTACAAATGCTTCAACATGGAATCTTGAATGTGGATCACTTGTTTACTTATGAATTGTTCAAAGGGGGGAAAACAATAAACATTTACAAGTAAAAGTGGCAATAGATGGTAAAAACTTACTCCAAATTCTTTTAATGTAACTGGAGAAATGATATTTGCATATTTTTTTCTTCTTTGTTTTGAGGGCATTTAAAAAAATGAAATGCCCATTGGATCACACACACACACACACACACACACATTTATTTGTTTTCACAATACCTATTAAATATCATGGGAATTAAAAAAAAGAAAAAGAGAGCAAAACTTTATGCTCAATAAATTTGTTAGATGTGGGTTTTATTGAAATTATGCCTATGCACAATTCTACCTTGCAGCGGCTTTTATGACAATGGGCTTTACTCTATTCACTAATGCAGTTTGTGCCATTGGCCCAAATGTGAAATGGTAACCCAACTACTTATATTTTCCTTTTGAAATCATTTTTTGTGATTTAATTGAATTTCCAATGACAAAAACTACTCAAAATTCACTCTCTCCCACACCCTACCTGTAAATTTTTTCAAATCCCCTTTTATTAAATCTTATTCCTCAAGGGCTTTACCACGATACCAAAAATGTGCTCAAATTTCCCATAAATTGTATTTTCTAATTTAAATGAATTTTCAGTGAAAAAAATGTTGAATATTCAATAACTTCTCAACAGGAGGTTGAAACATTATGAAACCAACTTGGTGCACCCCTAATCATTGAGGGCTTTCCATTGGTACCAAGAGACCAGCAAAAGAAAACCTGATTCGGGAGATCTCAACATGACAAACAAACAACCTTCCTTCATATAAACATAGATAGATAACCTGATAGATAGATAACCTGCTCTCAACTCTGTCTCTCACAAACAGTGGGTGGAATTCTTCCATTATGCGGCATCTCATCTCGTCACCTGATTCAATTCCCAATCGAGATCTTAAGCTTTCATCACCTGATTTGATACCAAAACGAGGTCACCAAAGGGTTCGGGTCAAGACTCTGGACCTCGAGTTCCCTCTTCTCGTCTTTCATGTGCATGCGCTTGCGTCTACTCTCTCACACGCAGCTCGCGATCTCTACGATCCGTAGCCCAGAAAGGGCATCCAAGTAAGTAGCAAGGGAGTTTAAGACTCGCTCTTCTAAGGAAGGAAAAGAATCGGAAGGCAAAGAAGAAAAGACAGTAGAAGAGAAATCACAAGATGACGGAGGCAATGCTGAGGGGTCAGAAGGGCTTGGCCAGTGTCAAGGACTTGCCCGTTCGCCAGGATGGACCTCCTCCTGGTGGCTTCCCTCCTGTGCGGTATGCGCGCAGGATTGCCAACTCAGGACCCAGTGGCTTGGCTGTGGTGCTGTTTTCCTCGGTTGTTATCGGCTGGGGCATGTACCAAGTGGGTCAGGGCAACCTTCACCGGAGGTTCGTGTTTTGCGACCAGTCTCTTTTACCCAACTCCCTCCCCTTTGCGTGTTCTAAACGATGATACCTACTCAGTACAGCTTCAATCCCTTTTATTTAGGATCCTTGGAACCTTGTCCATGGCCATTAGGGTTTTGTTTTCCTGGCTCATTAGGGTTTGATTTTCCTGTAGATCCGCAAGGGTTTCGACTGACTTTCCTTTCTGTTTTTTGTTCTGAAAATGCCGTCATAGCAAACTGATACCATTCGATTGATCACACTGTCAGAACCTTGAAGGCAGAGAAAATTGCAGCGCGGCAAGCTATTTTACCTCTCATCCAGGCTGAAGAAGATGCAAGGTAAGAGCTTTCTCTGCCATACCTGAGCCAAATGCACCGGAAATTTCACACTAGGGTTCAATCATAGAAGTTCTGGAGCTTTATTTGCTGCTCTCAGTTCTTTCTAAAAGCTTGGGAAACTTGTTCTGAGGACTATTCAATTACTATGACTATGTGAACATTCCGAAGCAGGTTTGCATTTGAGCAGTTGGTCTTATCAAATTCATCCTCAACTGAATATTTGTCATATGCCTTTGGGATGCTTCAGTATCATGGTAGTGGAGAGATTTCACAACTGTATCATGAAGTTCACTTACTCTCTAGATTCTCATCCTTCTCTTGGCTTTGTGTTCTTTTCCTGTCTCTTCCTCTTCCTCATTCCTTCAAGGTACTTTTTGTTTATTTTTCTATTCTCTCAGGGTACATTTTTCCTGTTTTGCATTAGTGTGCTGTCCAGGATTATGGCTACTTCTTCTCTTTTGCTTCCTGATTTGGGATCAACATAGTGCAGATTCTGTCTCAAAGTAGATTAGTCCTGCTGTTGGGAGCTGATGGAAGCCAATGGAAGTCACAGAGGCTTGGCAATAGCACACACACATTTTTTCAGAGTCCTTGTTTTTCTTCTCCCTTTCATCTTTTATATCCTGTTCTTTCTTCCTAATGTGCATCCTTTTTTGTTTTTCTTTTTGCCCTCTGTGTGTCCTGTATATTTTGCCTTCTGTGGTGTTAGGTGCTAGCTAGTATCATGGCCAAGTCTTCCCATTGCTTCCAGACTTGCAACAGAAACTTGGTATGCAGGCTAGTAGTTACACTGGTCTATACCTGCTGTAGGATTTTAGGGTAACCACTAGCTAGCCTGAACAAGTTAGAGCATGTCCACTGGCGCTCAGTATGTGACCCTGCACTGGAAATCTTTGATGAGATACAGCAGTCAAAAATCAAGTGGATTCACTGGAAGACTGCTGTGACCCTGAAAAATGCACAGCTCTCAGAGCCCTGGAGGAGCCCTGAACAGTCTAATAAACACAGTCAAATCATATTTATTTACTGATCCCTGTTTCTGACTGGCTAGATAGTTTGATTTGTTGAGGTGGGTTGCTATTAGTAGTCTCCCATCTATTTGTAGTCCCAGTTTCAGTTTTATGGGTGGGGTTGGAAAAAGTTAAGTAACTAAAACCTGGATGCGAGAAATATTTTTGCAGGGTCACATACTGAGCACCACTGGAGATGCTCTTAGACATGGGCTAGTTTCATTCTCATTCTTCCCTTTTGTGTTTTTCTTCTTTCTGGTTTTTCAGTCCTTTTCTGTGAGTTTTTCTTGGACCAAAAGGAAAGTTTTCACCTTGTCCTGGTTTATTTAATCTTGGGATGGAGATTTCTTGATATTCATGAGAGTTATGTCACATCCCTATGGTGGTTATTTCTGTTTTTTGGTCTCTCTCTGTATGGTTTTGAAAATTTCCTTTTCTGGGACAATTTTTTGGTTGCATTGTTAGGTCTGTTTCATGGGTCAGCTCAACTTTTTGGGGGTCTTGTTGATGCTTGTAAAGATACAAAGTATCAGGGAGTAGAATGCTGAGCAACAATACTTGGGCATTCTTTTGTTTGCATAGTTCAGCTAAAAGGAGAGACGGGGTTTAAAATGTATGAATGAACTTGTGTACAGGTTTGTAAGGGAGAAGAAAAAGTTCTTGGAAGAAGAGGCAAAGATAATGGCAAATGTGCCTGGCTGGAAAGTTGGTGAGAATGTCTACAACTCTGGGCGGTGGATGCCTCCATCCACTGGCAAAATCCGAGCTGAGTGTTAACCAGCTGCAGTCAGCCTTTTCCCTTCACTTCCCTTTGTCACTCATGTTCCAAAAGAGGTTTCTATCCTCTGAAAACTCTGATTTCTGACCTAAGGTTTCAATTACCATGGGTTCATAATGTATTGGGCAATGAAGGAAGAGTTTTGACAGTGAATCCTTTAATGGTTGTTCCTGGATGTTCAACTTGAGGGTCAAGGTTCTTTCGGTACATCACTTATTAAAGGGCTGTAATTAAGTCACTTGTGCCAGAGGCAAATCAGATTCAAGTGCAAACCTCGACGCATAAGAGTCAGTATGTTATGACAGTAAAGCTTGATTTGATTGGAGGTCATTGCAGCTGTAGTAAACAATAAGGGTAAAACCAGAAATAGCTTTGATTCTATTCATTGTAGAACACTTCTGGCAACAGCGAAGCATTTTTTTCTCCCTACTTGTGCTGTCATCAATGTACTGAGTTCTCATTGCAGTATGAAGTGCACATCACAGTACAGTTTCAAGATGCACCATGACGTGGCAAAAATTCATCTGGAAATGACCTGATGGAGATAACTGTTTAGATGCTAATACATAAATCAGAGATGTGTATTCAAGTATGACTAGTCACTATGTCAGCTCATATTAGTTGGATCAATTTCATGTTGTTTTGAGTACTGTCAAATAAGGTGCAAATGATGCTGGATTTACATAATTAATGTTGGAAAAGTTCTGGTGGCCAATTGTTTTTCAGCCTGTTAGCATTCATTCAGGTTTATTAAATTGAAGAGACTCTGCTATGAATCCCATCACTTCTTGGGATGAAAATTGTAGTGCTTCAAGCTGCAAATTCACAAAATTTTGAGAAAGGGCAGAGAGTCTCTATTAGTTACAGTTGTTAACATGAGTATTGACCAGCAGCATGTGGACAGCATTGTGGGTATAGGATTAATCCACATCTTGCACTATTTCCAGTACATGCAGTAGAAGCTGAATTGTTAGGAAAGAATAAGGAACACATCGATATACAGTAGAAGACTTACACTCTTCCAATATGGTCTGGAGTAATTTCTTCTACAAAGAAGAGGTGAATCCAATTTTCTTCAGCTGAGAATTTTGGACTGAGCAATAAACAAGAGGAAGACACTCATCACAAGCTCATGTAGCAGCACATGACATATCAAACTTCAAAACAATAGACTCTGGATTCTTACAAGCCAACATCGCTACTATGTAGGTGTTCTCTGCAAAGTCTATAGAGAGATATGGTGCAAAAGAGAGAGGAAGTACTCCATGTTCTTCTGTTACCACAGCTTGACTTGTCAATGTCAAAGCCCATGTCAAAACAAAATGGTTCAGTTCAACAGTTCATGCTAGCTCACTTCTCTCTTTGAGAAAAAGCAACAGCCAATGCTGAAGGAGATTTGAGTGCCTCAATATCCTTGACAACAACAATGGATGCCTACATGAAAAACACGAGATACAAATGCAAGCCAAACCATGACTATGAACCCTGCCGGTTCGTATTCCATGGAATAAAATGCTCCTAGGTGGACCATGAAGTGGCTTCAAAGATGCACATCCTATTAAGCAACAATAGATTATTATGCCAAACCAATTCTTCGCATGGAAATTAATTCAAGGGCTGGCAAAATGAATGTAAAGTCATCTTGTAAGGAAGGAGATGAGGAGGAGGTCAAGTGCTTTGTCTAATAATAACTCATAAGTTTCTGTCCTCAAATAGCAGAGTCCCACGCCCATTACCTTTCCTTCAGCTCCGACTCGAACTGCTCAAGTTTACATCGTATTGCTGGCAAAAAAGATGCCACAAGCGCCTGAGTGATCCTTTTCCTTTGCGCAGAATCGGCAATCTGCGACTGCGTGATGGAGACTTCAAGTTGAAGATCATCGAGCTCTCCATAACAAGCTTCTGGTACCTTCATCGTCCCTTCCAGATCCTTCTTCACGCCTTCGGCTGTGAAAACCTCCATCTTCACCGTCATGGAAATCTCGAAAGAATACCCTACCCGCTTCTTCTGCCTTACCGTCACTAAGGTAGCATCACCGCTACAACTCGACACCTCCGCCACATGCGCATTACCATCTTCAAATTCTACGGGTTCTACTCCTTGCAACAGATCCTTGACACGTTTCCAGGCCCAGGAGTTGAGGCTCTTCTCCTCCCACGTTCCCGCTTGGTTCCACAACGACCCTAAGGGCAAGGGTTTTCCGTTTCCGCTCATCTCTCTTTCCGTAAGCTTCCTTGGCAGAAGCGCGGGAGCAGCACCAGTCATTTCACTGCGAACCCAGTACCTATATGAAGAAGCTTTCTTCAGCTCGTTCTCCTTCGCAGCCGCTACTCCTTCTTGCGCGTCCTCCTCCATCGCGGCAAGAAAACTCACAACTTCCCTTTGCAACAAAACAAACACACAAAGGAAAATGCGCTTTGTTGTGTTGGAAGCGCACTACACAGCAAAAGCGAAACAAGGGAAATAGCAGCCCCGAAAGTTCCATTTTCTTTATTAACTTCACAACGGTGCCTCTATGGATGATCCATCCATCAGCAGTACAGGTTTGACTGGCGACTACATCGATGATTCATCCATAATCAGTTGGACTGCTAGGTAATAAGAACTGACCTCGTTGCTTCCTCCGTCTCAACCTGAAACGTTCACTGGGGCCTAGAATGTTCCCTGAGCCCTAGAACGTTTTACTGGGGCCTACTCTGAGCCCTAGAACCTTCTGTTTGTATTTTTTAATTACAGTTCTCCTTATTATACTGCAACATAAACAACTCCCTTTTTGAGGGATCTCCCCCAGCAGAAGAACCCTAAGGTGTAATGCCTGGGGAGCTCCCCCAATTTTATATGTTCCCATGTTCCCATGGAAATATTTCTTTTTTGCGAAACCAGAAAGAAGCCAGGAAATTAAAAGAGAGTTGTTCCCATAAAGGGAGGTTCCAGTACTTGTGCATTCACTTGAGGTTTGGGAACACCCTCGGGCTCAGGGCCTTGGGTGCTGCTTCCTTAGGAGATCACACTCATACAGGAACCTCCCTTACAACTAGTTCAATCATGTTCAAGGGCATGAAAGCAGGTTGTTAGTAGGTAGGTTGTAAAAATAGCCCTTGATAGTGTATAAACCATCTACTTACCTAGTAGTTACCTATTTTCATACTTATCTCCCAATAGTTGAACATGATTGAACATCATGTTCAAGGGTACAAAAGCAGGTTGTTAGTAAGTAGGTAGTAAAAACAGCCCTTAACAAGGTATAAACCATCTACTTACCTAGTAGTTACCTATTTTCATACCTATCTCCCTATATATAAGACCTATTTCTTACAGAATTGGTTACCAAGGTGAAACTAAATATTAACTCGTTGAGGTTCATTCACAACTGAGTAAGAAGGGGCATCCAGTGGATGGTGCACTGGTGCTAGGTGCTGCTTCACTATGGCCAGAATATTGTATCATTCAGTTATCATTGAGATTTTTTTGGGAAAAAAAGGAACCCAATTAACTGGTTCCAAAATCCAATCCCCAATCTCAAATCAAGAGAAATTGCATTTACTTACGTGAAGCAGCACCCACCAGTGCACCTTCCACTGGATGCCTGTTATTAGTTATTACTCAGTTGTGGATGAACCTCAACAAGTTAGTATTTAGTTTCACCTTGGTAACCAATTCTGTTGGAAATAGGTCTCATATATCTAATCTATTAATTCAGCAAGTTAGTCTTTCAGTTTGTTTATGACAGGGCTATACCCAATTGAGAGCTGATGTGACAGTGACTCCGGACGAACAGTGATTTCATCGCATCGTTATTTGTAAGGTAGGTAGTAGGTACCTACTAACCTAGGTCACAAAGCCTGCTAAAGGCATGGGAAGGTAGTAAGTACCTACTAGCCTAGGTCACAGAGCCTGCTAAAGCCACAGGAAGGTAGTAAGTACCTACTAGCTTAAGTCACAAAGCCTACTGAAACCACGGGATGGTAGTAAGTACCTATTAGCCTAGGTCACAGAGCCTGCTGAAGCCACGGGAAAGTAGTAAGTACCTACTAGCCTAGGTCATAGAGCCTGCTAAAACCACGGGAAGGTAGTAAGTACCTATTAGCCTAGGTCACAGAGCTTGCTGAAGCCACAGGAAGGTAGTAAGTACCTACCAGCCTAGGTCACAGAGCTTGCTGAAGCCATGGGAAAGTAGTAAGTACCTACCAGCCTAGGTCACAGACCCTGCTGAAGCCACGGGAAGATAGTAAGTACCTACCAGCCTAGGTCACAGACCCTACTGAAGCCACAGGAAGGTAATAACTACCTACTAGCCTAGGTCACAGACCCTGCTGAAGCCACGGGATCATCCTAGGTACCTACCACCCTACCCTAAACCGGACCAGATAGGGCCCCGAAGGCAATTAGCCTGTCTCTTGAGAACGATGCCCGGACCACGGACATTTGTTTGAAAAGAAAAGTTTTTTTAAAAAACCAAAAACATCAACCAAACATTGTTGAAATAACACACCTGTGCATTATGCACAGGGTT
>Ga0209611_10011280_pt1 | contig 12934 bp, 8 predicted proteins | sample S1TSphgellanicum_3_FD_187693 | JGI IMG/M metagenome (GOLD analysis project Ga0209611, IMG submission 187693) | Host-associated microbial communities from peat moss isolated from Minnesota, USA - S1T2_Fc - Sphagnum magellanicum MG (SPAdes) (version 2) | ecosystem: Host-associated > Plants > Peat...
CAGCCCCCCCCCACCCCCGACCACGACGCCACGCCACGTCGTCAAATAATGGTACTGTTTCCCACGTGTTTGGCGCCGCCGCAACACGAGACGTCCGGTGTTTGACCAGTCAGCAAAGACGAACCATGTGTTGCATGCGGGAATCATCGCAGCCGTTAAAAGAGACAAAGGGGAGTGATCAGGTGCGGAGGCGAGGGTTGGGGAAAGTTTTAACGGTTGAGATGGAGCCGACTTTTTCTCGGGCCACCCGGCGCCTAAATGGAAAGGACGAGGCGAAATCTGGAACAGAGACGTGGGGTGACCCGAAGCACTGGAGCCTTCGCTGAGACGCTGCGCTTCGCCTATTTTTCCTCTTCTCTTTCGCTTTTTTCTCTGTAGCGAATTTCCGCACAGATTTTGTGTTTTTGTGTTATTGTTTTTTTTTTGGTTTTTTGTTTCTCTTGAATTGTCGCAGTGGTTGGACGCCAGAGAGTGAAGATGCGCGTTTAGTAGCTGCTTTTTCCCCGGTTCTGAGAACTTTTTCTCACCAGATATGGTCAAGGTTTTGGAACGGCCATGGTGTGTGTGTGTGTGTGTGTGTGTGTGTGTTTGCGACTGCGGTATGGCCTAGTTCTGTTTTCGTGAATAGGTAGGGTTCGTAGCAGTTGAAGTCTCTTGCTGAGAGAGAGAGAGAGAAACAAGAAGGGAGGAGGAGGAGGAGGAGGAACATGTTTCTGCAATCTTCGTGGACTGTGGAAGCTTACAACGCGCGAGAGAGAGAGAGAGAGAGGAGGTGAGTCGTTTGGAAAAAGCACTTGCAAAGCCGTTGAGCATTTCTTTTCCTCTCTACCGAATTTGTCGACACTACTACCACTACGACGGATTCTCTGTCTGTCTTGCGTTGTGTGTTGTTGTTGTTGCGGGGTTGCACATGAATGTGTCTTGCCATTCTCGTGAAAAAACAAATCTGTCATACTTTCTCTGATGGCGCCTGCTTTGTTGAGAGTAAGCAGATCAGAGAGAGGAGGAGGAGATGATCACGTGACGTCCTTACTACAAGAGCTCTCTTTCATTCGGGAAAGTGTACTAAACCCCAGGCATCACCACAGCCGCCTCGTTGAGCAATTTCAGCGATGGATTGGTTGTTTTAGACCACGCAGCAGAGGAGCAGCAGCAGGGTCCTCCTCCTCCTCCTCTGGTGGTTACCAAAATGTGAGAATTTCCTTCGCAGCAGCAATACAGTGTCCCTCTGTGATGCCCATGGAGAGGAGTAGTAGTATATTGTCCCCTGGCAACAGTGAACCCGCTTTGTTGCTCAAGAACTTCATGGGAAAGATACGAATTCCTTGTCTAGATGACACTGTTTCTTCGGAGGCAGCCACCACTGCTATGAATCACATCTTTGCAGGAACAATGGCCAGGACATTGTCCCAGGTATGATGTTATTACATGTCTTTTGATCTGATGATCTCTTAGAGTTGTGATGTTTGTGGCAACATCTTGTGTCTGTTCTGGTTTTCGGTGCACCAATATATCTGTGTCCCTACCTTGAATTTCTTCTTGGGTTGTCTCCAGAACTGTAATATGGGTTTCTTCCTGAATTTAGTAGTTGTTGCACAATCTGGTAGTGGAAGCTTGAGAATGAATTTTCAACACAAAATTTTGTGTTCAAAAGTTGAAAATTCAAATCTTTTTTTGTCAAGCACAGCAGATTTCTGTAAATATTCTAATTGTGAAGTTGGGAGGAACACAATTCTTGGCTCTAATCCAAGGAAGGTCATGGCAGAGCTGCAGCTCAAAGGAAGATGAGATGGCTCATGTGGACTGGGACCATGCATATGCCACAGATCATTTTTGATCTGAATACCTTTTTGATGAAACTGCTTACATTCCTGAGTTCATCCAGTTAACAAAAAACTCCAAGTGCAATGTACACTGCCACTATCTGGAACCCCTGATATTGTTTTACTTCTGTAATGAAGATTTGCAGTTTGTAGAATATTCTAGGGGTTCCAGTTTTTGACTTCCCTGGTTTAATAACAGGTGGATCCCATCTCTGTTGCAGGTTTGTGGCCATCCTGTGGACACTGTGAAGACGAGAATGCAGATACAAGAGCCAACAAAGAAGCTTCGCAAATGGAAGAAGAAAATTATCTCAAAGCATATTGGAATTGGTCCAGTTGGTGTCGATAATTGGTTCTTCAAGGGGCCTGCAGATCTGTATCGTGGAGTGACAGGGGCTATCCTTGGCACCGTGCCAAATGCACTCTTATATTTTGCTGTATATGAAAGTATGCTTTCTTCAATTCCTAACAACATAAGAGTTTTGGATTTCAAGCTTGAGTCTGCTAGGATTATCATTAGTCAAGTGTCTCCATCTCAATGGTCCAATATTGCATTGACATGGGGAGGGTTAACATCATGATGACCTTTGGTAGATTTTTAGTTATTTTTGGCCAAGCCCAGAACTGTTTGCAGAAGGAGAGAGAATGAGATGACACATAATTTTGATAATTTTGGGAGCTTAATTGTGTCACATTTGTGCTATTCAGTTTCAACATCAAAGCTTGAGAAATATCTGCCAAAGGGAGCTGTTCATGTGGTGTCTGCTTCTATGGGTACCATTGTAGCTTCCATAGTGCGGGTGATGTCTCTAACTTGATTCCTTTTTACACCCAATTACATGATTTGAAATTCCTTCTATATTTTTCTGAGTGGTGCATCTTACTCATTGCTGGAAAGTTGCAATTCTTCTTTTATCCATATTGAGGGCCTGTCCATCTCATTTATCTCTTTTGTTCATTCATGATTTTTAACTGTCCATTCTTGTTGGCCTGTCATAGGTTCCTGCGGATACCCTGAAACACCGTGTCCAAGCTTACATGCATCCAAATGGTAAGTCTATGACCTCTCTGATAAAATTGTGTCAACAGGAACTCTGTGGCATTTCTAGAAAGATTGCTTGTACAAGCTGCTTAATGTGACAGAACCAGAATTATTTTTTTGTGACCAATGCAATCAATGAAACAAGTTGTCCAAGACTTTGGAGAGCTAGTTATTGCTTTGAGTCTGATTGTGGGTGTGTTGGCTGGCAGTGTTTGAAGCCTTCCGGTCAGTGGTGACAGCTGAGGGTATTGGTGGGCTGTACAAAGGGTTTTGGCCAACTCTTCTTCGTGATGTTCCTGAAATAGCCATACAGGTACATACCCTGACTTTTTATGTTGCACATGATGTCCCTTCATACAGAAGCTGATATCTAGATGGGAAATGACTTCCTTTTGCATGTGTGGATGCTTGTTTCCAAGTTGTTTCGTGACTTGGTTGATTGGAAGTTTTGCAAGGGACAACCGGATTTGTCTCCAGGTTTAGGTTGGGCTATATCTGTGTTTGATTTGTCTTTTGAGTTTTTCATTTGTCAACCTCTATGGTCAAGATATGCTTCTATATGTAACTGACAAAGGTGGAAGGGTTTTGGATAATGGTTTGCAGTTTGGTGTGTATGAGAAGTTGAGAGGTGTGGTGCAGGCAAAGCGCAATGTCACCAAGCTTACGTATGTCTCTTACATATTCACTTTGTCTTCAGTCAGCTTGGGCCTTTGTGGGTCAGTGTCCAAATGAGTGTTTATGTGTGTGAGTTGATTACCTACATTGCACAATCTTACTGAAAATGGAGGGCAATGCCCCTTTTCCCTTTCCTAGACCAGGATAAATTGTTGGGAGACTTCTTCCAAGTCAATGAATTCAAAGTTGTATTATTTCAGTGAAGTTAAACCATTAGCATTATCTTGTTTTGCAGGACCCCAGAACATTTGGCACTGGGAGCGTGTGCAGGTGCCATTGCAGCCACAATTACCATGCCAGTATGACACTTTTTTCTCTTAGAGCCTGTCTTAATTTGTGAGCTCTTGGTTGCTGGAATGAATGCAACTAGTCAGCACAGGAACAGCAGAACCCAACAAGGTCTTAGGAGGCATCCACCTACCCCACTTTGAGATGCCATTAAGAGGTCACAATGTACATGAAATTTTAAGCAGAAAATATTGGATTGGCAGATCGCAATAGCCCAATGTGTATTGGTGGGGTGATAAAGAATGTGCATTTTTTTTTGTAACAGCTGGATCTTGTGAAGACACATCAGCAGTGCGGGATTGGTCAGGGCATTCCAAGGATAGTTATGTCTGTTATGGAGGAGAAGGGAGCTGCTGGTCTCTTCACTGGCTTGGTATGTGCTTGTTAATGCAAGTTCATTTTTCTTGCTTGCTTTGATAGACACAAATTTGAAGTTCTTGACTAGAGAATAATCCACTGGGGGTCAGTGATTACACATCTTGTGTACTTCGATCTCAAAAATCCTCCAATACTCATCAACAGGTTGGTTTGAAGTTTCTCTTGTAAACTTACCTTGTCATATACTTTTTATTGTGTTGATTTGCAGGGTGCACGAGCCTTACATGTGTCGCTTATGTCAGCTCTATTTTTTGGATTGTTTGAATACTGCAAGATGGTATGTTCATAGTCCCTTCCATGGCACAATAAGGTGGTGATACTGCAGAAGTTCTTGGTGTTGATGATGGAAACAATTACATGATGAATTGTTTTGTGTTAACTTTGGCTGCAAAGGACACCTCATTAAAATAAGGATGGCATGTCTGTGCAGGTAATGAAGCCTGATCGCATAGGTCTTGACAAGCTGCTCCTTCCCAAAATCTGGAGCAAAAGGCGCTCCAAGATTTGGAAGCGACAATTTATCAGACAATAATTGTCACCACAATACATGTTCTCTTATTTGCAGCCTAGAAGGATCAGAACATAATGTCCCAAAGTGCTTTCCAAGTGGCATTGCAGCTAATGTAAAGCTTACCTGTATTCAGGAAGCTTTAATTTTTTGTGCCTGAAAGCTGGACATTCATTACTGGTTCTGAGGACTAGTCTAGAAAACTGAAAACATACAATTCTTCCAATGTGCCATTTGCTTGCATGGGTGAGGAAGAAAGCATGCATGCCCTCATCATGGTTCCAGGCTTGGTGCACTGCCTTGTTGAAGTTTACTTTTACACTCAATAGAGTTGAGTCTTGTTATCTAAGACAAGGCAGTCAAAAAGGGACATCCATATGATTTACAATGCTACAATATTTGCCTTATCTGTTATGCACACATTTTGCACTTTAAATTGCTATAGAGTTCAAGAGTTCAAGGATTCTCTGTCTTGCTGGGGAAGTATTTCCTTTTAGACTTGTAGAAATACAGCATAGTTGTAGGTCTATTGGTGGGACAAATGTTTAAGAAACACTGATTGTTATTTGGTTGATAAATATGATTGTTGATGAACAGTAGGGTGTTGGAATAATACTGGCAATTCAAAGGGTTATGTTTGTCATCACTAATGTTTGTCCATTGATGTTCAATTTTTTGGCTTGCAACTCTTTCCTAGGATGCAGGTTCATGCTTATGCTGGCCTACACCCACAGTAAGAGAGCAGATGAAGTCATCAGGTGAGTTGTGACAGGAAAGATGGTCAGTCATTTCCTATTACCCCACTACCAATTCTCTTCTTTCCTACCTACCTCTACTGTTATTTTATAACTATGGATGATTCTTTATCCCAAGGAACGGGATTTCAACTCTAAATGGATTATCAATAAGATAATTTATGGATAATTCAAAAGATAATTTCAATCCTCAACAATGATCTCAAAATGTAATTATTATTAAAGTAAATAATTATTTCGAATATCCCTATATTGGCAGGGCCCATGTATCAGCCGATGACTTGTTTTCTGTGTAATGGGGGAAGTCTCCTATCTCTCCTGTTAACACCCTCTACTCCACCACCTAAACCGTCACCTAAACCCCAGGAAAGCTTGAGGTAAGGGGCCTGCCCCTCTATAAAGAAATGGGAAACTAGGGTTTCCAATCTTTTCCCTTGGTCTGATAACATACAATAGCCTGTTAAAGGAGAAAACAAAAGGCTGTGGAATTGTCTTGCAAGGAAATCCCATGTAAGCTTGTCTTACACCGAAAACCCTGTGAGATCCCCATTCTGGAATTCCAGGGTTCAATTTCCTGTTGCTCTAAACTCAAAAGTTGACACCACAAAATTGAATGTCAAATGTTGAAGGTTTTTAAAGAACCAGAGAAACCAAAACATTTCAACAAGATCTAATTTATGTCAGAAGGTTTTATTGGCTACAGTATAGCAGCTTATGAATTACAGTATTCAAGTCTGACAAAAACAGAGGAACTACAACATATTCACAGTACCTAAAGATCCAACAGCAGAAGGTCAAGTTGGACACAGATTCATAAGCATGGTAGAGCTTACAAAAGGGTGTTCAATTTTCAGAAAGATCAAAAACCACAAGCATTTTCAACAAAAACATGGTTGACATCAGGAGATTGGAGCAAGATGGAAAGTGAGCATCAAAGAGCTCAGAAATTAGGAATATTGAATGGTCAGGAACACAGAAACCACAACATTTATTACAAGACACAATTTGACATTGGAAAGTAGAATAAGAGGTAAGTGAGCATGGTGGCTTATGGATTACGTCTGTTACTAGTTTTGACTTAGAAAACCCCAACATCAGAAAGTCACTTACAGCCACTGCTGCTGTACATGACTGTCAGGGCACTGGCTGCAAGGATATGACCAAGGATCCTCCATGAGGTTGCCAAAGTACAAAAAGATAATGACCCCATCAGAAACATGAATCAGACCAGGTGCAGTAAAGCACAAGCAATGCTGCCGCTGCTTCTGCTGAACCCATTCAGGTCACCTCCTGGTTGCTGTCAATGGTTCATACAGCAAAAAGCACTTGTGGTCTCAACTCACTGCTTGATTGTCCTTGAAAAGAGCGACATCAGGAAGTAAGTTATACATAACTACAGAGGAACCTTATATTATAATGCTTCAATGAAGCTTATTAGTACACCCTTAGCCTTTCCCCATAAACATTGCACCACAACTCATATCTACAGTGCCAAAACATATGTCATGTTACCAACATCCTTCAAACTGTTAAACGATATCCATCAGATTGCAGAGATAACTCCACAAAACACTTTGTGTAACCCAGTGTGTCAGTTCTAGATTGAAAATCACCCCCGCTTCTCTTTCTGCTGGCAGACATGATTGGAACCTGCAACATCCTTCACAAGAGTCCAACTTCTGGGCAAAAGCTTTGTTACCACCATCCAAATACACAAACCTTCATTTGATAACAATCATGCACCAGTTTTCAACAAAGTGCTGCAAATTGTATACATAATTTGCACATTCCAAAAAGCTAGGAATAACCCTCCTCACTAAAGCAAAAGGTTATATCTAACTACACTACTCCATTTTGGGTTATGTACTCTCTCTAATGTTGGTACTGGTTTTTGCCTGTGACCCAAAGTATATGAATTAGATTATGATACATATTCAACACAGAAAATGTCATGTGAGTAAAAAGTTCTGAATTCCACCAGTAAAGTTCATTACTCTGAATGGCAGCATATACATGGCAGCACGTCCAGTGCACACCTATCTGCTCTACACAGAGAACAAGACTGGAGAGTCCAAATCAAATCTCAAATTTTGCATAATTCCACATTTTAGGGAAGGACTGTTTACAGCGAGTTCTATTACATTACAACTACCATGCTTCACAGCACATCCACGGTGACATATACATTCCTCTAAACTATGGTAGCCACTTGAACTGCCAAGTGCTTGCCAAGCAACTATTACAGACAATGCAGAGAAATTGCAAATCATGATTCAAGAGGATACAATGCATCAGCAAGTTGTATGTGTTGATTGGAGGACATTACCAGCTCAGCAGCTATACAGCAAAGTGCTAGTATCTTTGCTCAATATAGGACGACAAATACTTGCACCTTAGATATTTCTCCTCAAGAATCCAGGGCTCACATTTCCACTTCAAACTCACAAGAACTGAAGCATATACTCATCACTAACTCATGGAAAAGGTGTGTGCAAATACCACCTCTTACAGTAACCATGATTGAGGCATCTGTATAGATGGAACAATGAGCAGGAAGAGGTCACCCAATTGTTCTCACAGCAGGAGCTGAAAGTCAGAATGTTGAGTGTGAACGTGGTAAGTTTGAAACCTTGGCAGGTAGGACAGCTGTAAATGCAACATCCATAAGGTCCTGCTTATGGTCTGTCTCTCGTTTCCGTTTTGGAGAAGATGGTGGAGAAAGGTCACTAGTTGATGCCCCATTGGCATTCCTTTCTGCACGCACTTTGATTGGTGATGGCACTTTATCCAAAGCATATCTCTGCACACAATGACAGTATACTTAGTGTCCTCCACACAGATATGAACCATATACAAGACAATGAGCAACGCAGCAAATAGTGTTCTCCACAAAACTCTCCAAAGCCAAGTGCACCTTCTGTAACTGCTTTCTAAAAGACTGGCATGTGCACATACAAGACAGCATGGATCCTTCCAGTGTAATGTTTGGTGACACCAATCCAAAATATCCTCAAATATCTCTCAAGAGAATCTAGAAATCTCCATTCTCGAGATTAAGAAAGCGAAAACAAGGTTAAAAGTTCTCATTGAAGTCAAAGACAAACTTCCAAACAAGGCAAGGCCTTACAAAACTGGGAAGAAAGAACAATATAACAGGGACAAGAGAAGAACAAGAAAACCAAAAATACTCGCTTGGAGTATGAACAAAAGTGACAGTCTCTCACTTGTTCAGGTACCATCAACAGTAACATGTAGCAACTTCTCTATCATAACTTCCCCACTGACTTTATCAGCTCCCTACAGTGGGTATAGGCCAGCATAATCACTAACCTGCATACTGACTTTCTGTTGCAAGTCCAGAAGCAACAGAAAGATTCAGCCATGATACTGGCTGGCAACAAACAACAACACAAAGAGAAACACAAAAACAAAAGAAGAGGGAAAAAACAAAAGATGCACAGAAAAGGAAAACAAAACATAGAAAAATAGACTACAGAGAAAAAACATAGACCAAGTGAGCTTACAGGAAGTTCCCCACTTGCAAGACTCTATACAAAGTCATCTGGAATAATTTATTCAGCAATCCTCTAGTCCTCTTTAACAGAATCCTTAGATGCGAGCCTTTATTCTTCAGATGGATGATAACACTGACCATCTGAGAAACAAAGAAAAGGGACATCAGAAGACAGACTTGAATAAAGCAGGCAAAGTGCAGAAAGACAAGCAGAATGATTTTGGATCACCCACCTGGAAGAACAATCTTTCCCCACATACATGACATATAATTGTAGTTATACTGCAGTTTATTTGTACAGGGTGATTTTCTCACAACTTTCACCCAGTCAAGGACAGACATCTCCACATGACCTAGAGGTTACTTGGTGTGACCCACAAGCAGTGCACTATGCAGATCTCATGTTATTTGTCAACTCAAGGCAAGTAATTTATTCACCTCCATCCTTGGAAGCTGTAGTCGACCAAGAGGTTGTTTAGAGAAATGCATAGCGGGCATATCATCTGAAGAGAATTGCATAGCAGGCATATCATCTGAACCCTTGCTGCTCCCTTCAAACACCTGCCACCCACAATGTGTGAGTCCAAAATTCATTCAAAGCCAGAACAATGTCTGCAATCCTTGACAGTTTGAGGATCATCATTCTAAACTCTTGAACATGGGGTTGAATATCATCTGAACATGGAGCCTGCATATCAGTGGAAGGTTCTCCTAAGGTAACAGGGAAAGTTTGTGCAGTAACACACTCATAGCACCCAATTTTTGCTGCTGGAGTGGTGGCAGAACTAGACTGCAAAGATGAAATGTAAGGAAGATAGGTAAGAAGAAGAGCTCCATAGTCCCCCTCACAAGAAATTCAAAGACACCCATGGTAAAGCTATCTTAATTGTGTTTCCTTAGGAGGAGAGTAAGCCAGTTTTGCAAGTGGAGCTATCTTGATTGTGTTTCCTCTGGAGAGAAGTAGTAAACCAATTTTGCAAAGAGGAAAAAGATGATATGAAAGTCAAGAGTTCTGTTGGGCATTTGTGAGGTGACTTACAGAACTCTCATGTACAATCTCCAGTGGACATTTAGGGTTGCTGGAAATGAAGTCCATGGTTTTCACATTTGGCAATTCTTCCTCAACTCCAGACCCTGGCTCTGCAGAATCACTTCCAACAAATTGCTGAGGTGTTGCTCAAACCAATTACTGTTATTGTCATGCGCTGATGAACTACTGCAAACCCTAAACCTTACTAAAGACAAGAACAGACACTCCTTACTACAGTGGACTAGCACCTTAGAAGCTCAGCAAACTAGCACAAAAATCTCTTTATTTCCTTCATGCCTCATGGCTACCTGTATCGTTTTGTGCGCTTGCCCTTCTGTCCTCCACATTCAGGAGATTGGATCCTGGAAGCTCATGCCCGGTGCTCATGGATAGAGTATGCAGAGGAAAAGACCACTTGCAAGAGGAGACAACCAAAGTGCCTAAGATAATGTTATGATGTGTCACCCCCCGATGCTGATAGTATCGAATTGCAGAGTTTTGGAATATGAGATGCGCTTGAGCATTGAACAGAAATTTGTTGCTGTCTCGAAATCAGGGTTAGAGCAGTTCTAGGGTTTCAACTGATATCTAATCTGTCATCAGAACGGTATGATCACTCTTCAAGAGTCTGAACCTCTAAGAGCACATAAGAAAGGCGTCCGAGGATGTTATCTACGTGAGAACAACGAGGAAAAGAAACGAATGACAAGATCCAGAAGACTGGTTCAGAAGCATAAGCTTGATAGACGAAGATGGAACCCAAAATCAGCGGGGGATGCAAGCAACAGGAACCGGGGGACTACTCTACAAACAAGGATAAAGTTCCGAATGCGCAGATTATACAGACTCGCAACTTCCAATGTCGTTACACATACGAGACATGAAGTCAATGACACAACTGCAACAGAGAATGTCGGGGTAGAAAGCAGAAGCAAGTTCAACTAGAGGAGAAAAAAGAACACAAAAACGCAACCTACTGGGGGGAGCAAGATTGTCCTTGGAAAGAACACAGAAGAGAAACAAGAGAGCAGGCAAGGAAAGGAGGCATGAGATAATTTCGCGGGGAGATGATTTGCAAACTCTCGTCTCGAACAAATCACAAACTCAAAACATCCAAGAACGCCACAAAAACGAGAATCACGTAGCAGAGATACTCACAAGCAAGCACACGTGACTGACTTCCGGCGACAATCGGTTGAGAGACCAGGCTGGTGCGAAATTGCAGCGCAGCAGCCCCCCAAGGAAAAGGCAACTTCTTCAAAAGCTTCTCAGAATATAAGTAAAAATGATGTGTTTGCAGGCGAAAGCCAAACAAAAAAAATTACAAAGAAAAAAGCAGGAAGATGGCGTAAATTCCGCAAGCGGGAGCAAAGAGAACGACGCAGCGTGGCAGGATAAAAGCGCACAGAAACAAGGGGAGAGAGAGAGGATCCCTATACCCTAAAAAAAACCCTAGAAAATTTGTCTGCCCGTAACTGCCCGTGATCTAAATGACACGTCCAATGACACATGGCTGTCAGGTGTCGTCCAGATCACGTGACATGGGGCTTTGAAATCTAAGACGTTGTATATGTGTATTTATGTATGTATACAAATACGTATATTGTTGTGTAGTTTATTTGTATGTGTTTATGTGTATGTGCATATATGTATAATAAATGTTAAGGTTATTATGTTGTCAATGTTTTTTTTCAAGTATTTGTAAACTCAATGTAAGTTGAACTTTTTCTTTTCAAATTATACTACAACTTTTATAATATTAATCTTGGTATCAAAAAACACATTATACATTTTTTGGTCTATGAATTTTTGTCTATCGAAAGAGAATTTTTGCACTTATTGCAAATAAAAAATATTTTTCATGACCTAGAGTTTTTTACTTGGGATTCAAAATATTTTTAAGTTAATATAAATTTGTCGATTTGAATTAATGTTTTGAATTAAAATTTATCTTCTTAATTTCAATTTGAATTACAATAAAAATGAACAATATAATTATTTTTTCAAATTGTAATGTCAACGATTAACTTTTTATGAGGTTTTTGAGATTTAATTTAATATTTCTTTGTGTTAGAGTTATGTAAATAAAAACTTGCTTATAATTTTAAGCATTCCATTGATCACAAAAATAAAAATGTATAAAAAAATTACAAAAATAAATTAGTAACTCAAACCCTCAAAACCCATCGATTCACCATTGGCCAAAAAATTCCCATTATTCCATGCAAAATTCAAAAATCCAAGATTCAAAATTTCGAATCCAAAATTCAAATTACAAAATCCAAATTCCAAATTCCAAAATTCCAAAAATCTGAAATTCATATATCCAATATATCAAAGTCCAAAATCTAGTTCCAAAATTTTAATATAACACCTAAAATGTGTGAAACTAAGATAAAATGTAAGCTTGCTAAGAGCATGCCCAAAATAAAGTTTCTTTAAAAGTTCAAACCTTCAACAGCGATTAGGACTTGTTCAATATCGTCGTCATCATGAGTAGATTTGGCAATCCATCTTTGCTATTAGAGTAAGAGCTCAATCTTAACCCTCATCCCAAGTATTATTTCATGTGATTAGACTAGAATTGCCAAGAATGGACTAATTATTTGTAGTTTTTATGCACTTGTAGTGCGATTTATTGTGCAATGTTAACCTCTAAACTATACACAAAATGATGAAAATCAAATTGTCAACCAAAATCAAATCATATGCATGGAAGCAAGTTCATTTTAATGTGAGGGATAAAGAACTACACCTTTGATAAAGCATGTTGCAAAAAAATTCAATCTTATAAATTAAAGCTGCAGTGGTGTCTGTCTGTCTGTCTGTCCGGGCAGTGATTAGAAGAATTTTTCAGGCACTGCTCGAACCTTTGTTTTTTTTTTTTGATGGGTTTTGTTTTCTGTGACAGTTATTACCCA
>Ga0209611_10011281_pt1 | contig 12934 bp, 11 predicted proteins | sample S1TSphgellanicum_3_FD_187693 | JGI IMG/M metagenome (GOLD analysis project Ga0209611, IMG submission 187693) | Host-associated microbial communities from peat moss isolated from Minnesota, USA - S1T2_Fc - Sphagnum magellanicum MG (SPAdes) (version 2) | ecosystem: Host-associated > Plants > Peat...
AAAATTTAAAAAAAAAAAAAAAAAAAAAAACTTTGATTTGAGGTCACCATGTGATGAAATGATAATGTTTTGCTTCACTAAACGATCCAACAAATAAATATTTTCAGTATTTTGCTTTCAATTCAATAGAAAATTTTACTCTAACCATCAAATTAGAAAAATCAATAATTAATAATTCAATCTGTAATTAACTAGATACATAAAAATGAGTTTTAAGACTTTTTAAATTTTTTTCTTTTTTGTCATAAGCAAGTTTTGAGTTTTAAGATTCATAATATACTTGGTTGAAAGTCCAATCATTTAGGCAAGTGATTAAAATTTCAAAATTCAATACCCAACCCATAAAGGTTTTACTCATTATCTGAATACTTACCAAATGGATAAGTTCTTTACCCATTTTAAAAATCAATAATCATTATGTACATTATTAATAACCTTATTAATAACCAAATGTTTTCCCAATAATTGGCCAACATTGATTTTAACTCCTTTAATTTTATAATTTTAAGATCATTTTTTTCAATTTAACCAAAAAATGGAAAGGGAAATATATATTGGTTTTGCATACATTATGTTTTTTGGGGCAAATCTTGAATATGTTGAGGCAAAAATGTTGAACTTTTTTTTTCAAGTTTATTTTTTGCAAAAATTTTAATTCCACAAGTCGTTATAACAATCAAAGTAAAATGTCATGTAATAATGTCTTAGCTAGTTTAAATTGAAATTTTTTTAGGACTTCGAACCTCGATTAAACTATGTTTTAACACCTCTTGTCACCATACAATATAGTTTTACTAATCAATCCCTTTTACACATTTTTGTCCATATAAAAACAATCCTCTTAAATAATGTCGAACCTAACCCATGGCTATAGTACTCGAGGTTTTCTAATGACACCATAATGGAATGCATGAAATGACTTGTGCATGCTATTGCAATGTCTAGTCACCATTTTGATGGAGCAAATATACATAAGTTTTGAAGAGGCCTAATGTTTGAAATATACATGAAAGGCAAAGAGGAATTGGAAAATTTGTAAACTCATTATAATTTTAAAATGGATTTGGTAGAATGTATGTAAGTTAAGAAAAGCCTTAACTTTGACCCCCAAAAAAAAAAGTTCCATGCATTATACTACTTGTTATTGCTTGCAATCTCTTCAATTGGTTGTGATTCCCAAGCTCCTAGTTATTGAAGTTTTAGTTAAATGGGTTTTTTAGAAAATCAAATTTGCACAAGTTTTTTTAAGCAACAAAGCTAGGGGAGTTTGAGTATGCAATCATGAGAATTGGGATGCATGGGTTTGTAGTCAGGGCGCATGATTTTGTAATAGTTGTAATTACAAGAAAAAAATCATGTTTTTGCAATTGTCACATGGAACAAAAATTTATTGCAGTTACCTTGGACAAGTTGCAACTAACATGTAGTTGCATGCAACAATATTTGAATTATATATATGGTATGGCTATCACATCACAAATGATAATAAATAAATAATATATATATATAAATATATGTTCTGAGTTTCATGAGAAAGGCACAAAGAAAGAAAGAAAGAGAGAGACAAACCATTGACCTAAATTAGGGAAGAAAAAGGAAAGAAGGAAATTCATACTGAGGTCCCAGCAAGTACCAAGTTTTAACTGTGACTGGGTCCCAAGTTAACCCCATCCCACTGGGTTGGGCCCCGCCCTCCCCCACCCAAAACAGAAAACTGTAACAAAATTTTGTCTTTTTTTTGGGCAGTCAATGTGTCTTTATTGGCCTTATTGGCCTTGCCTACCAAGGCAAGGATATTGTGTTTTTAGATTCATTATAGAGTATATAATAGTAGCTTAAGGGGATTTTTATAGGCCCCTACTAGGTAATAATATAAATAAATAAATAAAAATAATAATAGGTCTATATTTTTGTATCAGGATTTTTGAAAGATGGTATTTTTGGCTTGTGTTGAGACTTGAGATTAATAGTTATAATAGAGTTATATAATATCTTGAAGGATTTTTGGGTTTCTTTTAGAGGATTTTTTTTTTGGAAGATTAGGTATATTTTTTGCATGGTGAAAATATTTGAGTTTCCATTTTGAAATCCTCTGTGGCCTTAAGATCATCCTTTTTTCATGTAACATGGCACAGATTGCCACACCAACTTGTTATTGCTTCAAAAGAGCTCTCTGTACTCTCTCTCTCTTTCTTCTCTCTTTCTTCTCTCTCACCACTCACCACCAGGCACAAATCCAATTTTGTCTTGTGCAATCCATGATATTGTTTTTCACTTTTTAGATCATCGGAGCAATTTCATTGGATGTTGAAACCTGCATCTGGTAGCTACAAAGTGCACAAACACACCCACACACAACATATTCTTGTGTCTTGTTGCTATCCAATCCTGTTGCATGCTCTAGAGTTCAAACCCAATTGGTGCACCATTTTGATTTGTTTATTTGTTTTGTTTTATACTTTACATTCGACCCACTCACCCATCCACCCACCCACTCACCCCACCCCATCTCCTCTCCTTCTTCCTTTGCACTTTTTTTGGTTGGACCACAATGAGAAAACACACAATCAAAGCTGGCTGGCTGGCTTTTTCAGGGGGGTGGTGGTCGTGTACACATGTTCTTTGCTTTTCAAAAAAGCTGGAAGCAAAAAAGTTAGGTATTGTAGTAGTACTTCTTCCTTGTCAGTCAAAAATGCAGAAGATGTAGTAACAACATCACCCACTAGGAAAAAAGCTTTTTGGGGGAGAGGGAGAGCTCTCATGGAGTAGGTGTAACTTAGCTCCTCCTTTTTTTGGAGATCCAAGTAAAGGATACAAGGTGGCCTGCAGCAAATACACTGAAAATTTTCTCTAAGTGCTTTCAGTTTAGTAAAGTTTATCTGAAGAGAAAAATTAGTGGAGTTTCCAAATGAAGAACAAATTGCAGCTACAGCCGGGTTGGATTCATAGCATCTGATGATGAAGTCCAAGTCAAGTTTGCATTATCACCCATACTTTGGACATTCATCATTAGAATTCTTGAATTTAGTAGTTATAAGTCTGCTCTTCTTGGTGCGGTGGGGCAATTAAGAATCCATTTGCTGATGTCACCATTGTCTCTTGCACTCAACTGACATAAATGGTGCTCATATTGCTGATGTCATGTGCCACTTGCACTCAGTTGACTTGATCCAGTTTTTGCTTCAATGGGCACTCCAGAATCTGCACCCATCCATCCAGACACAAAATGAAATCCAGAAAAAACAATTTAGGCAAAAGGTTTGGTATATTCCATGGGCACCCATCCATCCAGGGACAAAAGGAAATCAAAGAAAAAAAACAATTCATGCCAAGGTTTGAGACAGGTATCACATGGGCATCCATCCATCCATCCATCCAGGAACAAATGAAATCAAAGAAAAAAACAATTTATGCAAAAGTTTGATACATTCCAGCTGCATGCATGCATCCATCCATCCACGGACAAAAGGAAATCAAGAAAGAACAATCTATGCCAAGGTTTGATATATTCCATCTGCACCCATCCATCCCGCCTGACAAAGGAAAGCAAGAAAGAACAATTTTATGCAAAGGTGATATAACATACAGTGAGCACTCCACAATGACTATGTAGCCTGATTTTTGTTCGTAACTGGAATTGTGGTGCCACCATCATTCCCAAAACATCACATCTCCTCTTGCAGTGTGCTGCAACCTGGAACCCCAACTGTAGAAATTCTGCACCATGACATGAGTTCCTTTTGAGTCCTTGCTTTCCCTTGCTTCAAGAATAGGCTCTCCTTTCATCAGGGGATTGAATATCATTGGCCTTTCCTACAAATGTCAGCTGCCATCACCATATCCAAGCCAGGTTTTTGTTCCTTTGTTGTTCCTTGGAAACTGTCGTAGTAGGTACTCAACAGATTTTACACACTTTTCACATATATATCTCAACACCATGAAAGCACGACACACAGACAGTATCCTTTCAAGTGTCCTGCAGCATGCAATATCAAACATAGCAAGTTAAGTGGACATGGCTATGACAGATTTCTATTCAAATATGTATCTCCTCCAAAGAGGAGGGGATGACTGCTGTTATCTGGGGTGTGCTAGCACTCAATTTCCCTCTAAATCACGTTTTGCATACCGTCCAGTTTGTGACAGCATATAAAGATTTCAAATTTTCAGAAATCACCATACTTACATGGGGGCAATTAACTCTTAGAGTTTTCTCTTTCTGAGTCCGTTGGAGTTGTGTACAGCTGACTATTGCACACAGCTTGTGAGCCATTTCTCCTTCTCCTACAGAGACCACTTAATTGCTAAGACAACATGAACCAAGTCAAATTGCTGCAACATCCATGTAGCTTTGACTTTTTCTCTTACAAACTCGTATTCATTAGAAACATTTTCTGCATTCATTGAGGCAACTCTATCTGGGTGTTACCACCAACCCACCTCCAAAAAGAAACAGAGCTTCAAGTCACGGAACCTAATCACATGAAGCTTCCTACCAGTATACAGAGGAGCTCATAAGGCACAAGATATTGTAAGAAAACATGAACCCAAAAATTTATGTTGATGGAACCTGAAAATCAAGCATTCAAAAGGGAATTGTACAGGGTCAAAATGCCTTTCTACTCATGATTGGACAACTTTATTGGAAACTGTTACCCTAGTTGCACTTTACATTCAGAGGACTTAGGCAGACAGTCCATGACAGTATGGACTATGGACCCTCACATCAATCAACTGCAATAGACTCCAAAAACTCATGTCCCTCACCCACCTCTAACTACACCTTATCCCCTACTCTTCCCCTACCCCACACAAATCCTGCTCCTAAACATCTTTGTTCCCCTACAAGGTTTTCGAACTTCAAGAATGCTGAATGTGGTCTCCAGCCCTGATTCTACCCTATGGAACCATTGGAGGAGAGTACTCCACATGGTTAAATCAGACTGATGAGGTCAGAACAGTAGCTGGACATTCTATCTACCTTCTAAAAGGCAAAACATCAATTAAACTCACTGGTTACAACTGAATATTCCAAATTCTCCTAAATCCTATGGGTGACCTGAAGACACATGGTACTGCTTCAGGTTGGAGCATGTGCGATTTCAGTCATCAGATCAGTTGGACTTCACATCAAGCAGAAGCTTTTGAGATGCAACCATACACCTCCATGTATACCTTACAAATCAAGAGTGTTGGGTCTGCCTGTACCAGTCAAACTTTATCTCCAAGCATAGATAAAGTTTCAGTATCCATGTAATGTGGCTAAACAGAAGGTGACAAAATTTTCACCACATGAATCTTTGGATACCCCCTGGGTCATTTGCCCAATGAAATGGGCGAAACAAAAACAAGTACATTGTAAAGGCATTTAGTACTGAATATAAAATGGTCATGCAGAATGATGTTCCTAATTCAATCTCTTCTGGGATTTTTGTGTGCAATGCAATGAGGAAGAATGGAATGGTGAAGTAACGGAACTCCAGTAGGGGAGCTGGAACTAACACCCCCATAATGCCAAGACAAAACACTAGAATCCATAGCCTTCCTTGTGTTCTTCCTGCAACCCAAACCCATTTTCAAAATCAGAACCATCACATATTCTGAACAAAGTACTTAATCTTTGCGTAAGTCACACTATTTCTTCAAAACTGAAAATATCTTATGTATCAGATTGCCCAGGATGCTCAAAAAACACTTTGTAAGTAACCATTGTGTCAGTTCCAGAAAAACCAGAACAGGCACAACAAGAACTCAGAATGAGTTCGGTCATGACCTTACCAGTGTCACCCACAAAGTATCACACCATTACTATCACCATAAATGGCATTAACTGGCTGCCATTACTCCCCATTGACTTCATTACATCCTGACTACAAACTTCGCTGGTGTAGCAGTTCACTTGAGAAATATCTTCATAAGTATTGAACTTCTCCATATGTACGATTCAAGCTACCCTGAATATAAATGAGAGATGACTTGATAATAAGGTTATAGAGTTTTCACATCCTACAACAGATAAATGAACAGGGGAAAAAGGGGGAGACCCAACCCTAACAAACAGAGAAAAGACTGAAGCAGTTTGAGCAAAAGTGACAGTTGATTTGGAGAAACCAAAATCCTGCAACATGGAGGAATCTCACCTAGTGAGTGTAATATAGACCACCATGAGTAGACATACAATGGAATGAGGCAATATTTAGCACTCTGATTACGCTGTATGACATCTTTCCACAAGTAGAAAGTATAATGTCGATTGTCTGCCAGTAAGTATGGGTGAGCCAAACTGCACAAGAAGCAAAATGAATAGTTTTAGTGAGCTCAACAGACATTTCACGAGCTATCAGAGGGGGAAAACATTGTCTCCGATTGACATATGGAAAGCTATGGCTTCTAGTTCATAGCAAGCACAGATCACAGCTGAAAAAATGTGCCAGGGATTTCACTTGTCCTGTATAAAATGACTATCGAGTGGTGTATTTGGAGAGTTCCAACAATACAAATACATCACATACAACAGTTATATCTCTCACAAGAATTGAGAAATCTCTACATGGTCAAGAAAGCAGCTTCATCTAACATTAATAGCAACAGTTATAGGGATGTGACCTGAAATAATGGACAAACACAAATGCTGCTCCAGATCCAATGCCTCCAAGTACCCAAAACTGTGGTCTAAGAAACTCATGTATCAGAATACCAAAATTGGAAGGCTGAAAATGAACAGGGGCCATAGCTGCAGCTGAGATGAGCCCAAAGTAGAGAAGCTGAGCAAAATGGGGGGAAACCTTGTGTGCATCTTTTGCCCCTGCACAGAAGAAGGAACTGTTGAAGACTGAGCACTTGAGCACATTGTTCACTGCAGATGTGGAATATCAACTCAAGATATTGCAGACACATGATGCACCTGTGTGACCACAAAGGGGTAAATACACAAACATCCTCAAGTTTTCTTGTGATTAGGGTGAGTGAAGAATACAAAACAATGGCAAAAACCTTTTACTTACCAACAACAATACTTCCATTGTAGCAGACAAACAGAAAAAACAAAATTATTATACATATTAGAGGACCAAATGATTTAAAAATTTCCCATCTTCTCAGCCATGCTTGCTTTGCCAAACTCCATATCTCTGACCTTATACCTGCAGGCAGACTGCTTGGTCAAAAAATCTCACTGACATGCTGCACATCAAATCCAGCTGAAATGCAAAAGTTTACCCCTGCTGATGGGAGTTCACATAAAAGGAATTATGTCTTTATAGTCTAAAGAAAGACAGTACTATACATCACCAGTAAGTTATTGAGAAAAGATATGAATAGGAAAACTCTGAAAATACTCATATGGTCAAATGTGATAACAACTACCTGGAGCATTATCAACTACAGGGGAGTTACAAGGGAACATCTCCAAATTCTCATCAGCCAGCACAGAACTTCGCACGCGTCTTCGCAACTTCATATCCTGAGAGCCCCCTTTATTTTCCATGGAAAATCCAAACAGTGATTTGTCACTTGATGCATCGGCTTTCAGCTCTTCAGTTTCTCTAGGTTTAACACGAATGGGACCTTGGAGAAATTCTAGCAAGCCCGTACAAGTGACAAAAATAACCCAAATGACATTTGTTTGCCGGAATAGGATGGCAACTGCACCTAACTGTGACATCATTGGAACAAACAAGTTTCAGGGTCTTCAAATTAGTGATATTAGAACATTCTGTAACAGTAAACCTCAAAGAACAATCAGTTAGAGCTGACCATCATCACACAGTGAGTAAGATCAAGAATGACACCTCTCCCTCTCCCTCTTTTTTTATTTCTTGATGATTCTAAGGTGCAGTACTCCTGATGACCGCAATGAACAACCTCACATGAGTTTTTCTTGGTGACTATAAAAACAGAAGATTTCAAATCCTTAAGTTCCAAATGACAGTCTTCCAGATAACCACAACAAATAACGATTCCAATTATCAAATTAGTGTCCTACAGTATTGTCCTGCAGATGACCATTGTTATCCCAGAAATCTATCTCAGCTCTGCCTCTCCACTCCAGAGTGAACTGACCTCAACGCACCAGTGCACTTATCCAGTGGGCTTGTTGGAGACAGGCAAGATGCATTGCCATTACAGCTGTTGTTGACCCCACATCTGTGTAGTACAAGAATGCAAAGAACCAGTGGAGGGGATAGAATGCAAGCAAGGCTGCTTTTGCAAAAACTCGTTTCAAACTTTTGTCCGGCTCCAAGTAGCGCATGATCCCGACAAAGAGAAGATAGCAGAGCAAAGAAAGCACCACATTGATGGATCGCAGAAATGCTGGGGTGCAGAGATCCAAAAGTGATGAAGATAAACCAAGAATTTTAGCTCCCAGAAGAAAAACTCCCGTGTAAGCCAGTGACACAAAATATCTGAACAGAAATAGAAAAGTGGAGGATATTTCAGGCATTAGACCACTTCAGGTTGGATATGTGTTTCAGGGCTGCAGATGGGTTTATGACAACACAAAGGGACATAGCAACTGTGAATTTTGAACTAATGTTTTAGGGTTTAGAGTTCAGGTGGTTCAGGTTGACAGCTGATACTTTGGCAATGTAACTTTAAGCCTCTTACAGTTCAAAGGCAGATACAAAATTCAATCTAAATGTCTCCTTTGCTCACAAAAACCGACACCTGGAAAATCCATGCTCTATCTTTCATGCTGATGATGTATGTTGTTTCTCCCATCCTTAGTTCACACATTAATTGGTATCCAATTATTGTGAATTTTGCTAATTCTTCCCCAATGACACACCTTCATTGGTTCAACATAATCCATAATGAACAAAGCAATGTGTAAACAAAAAAAAAACCAGGAAGAAAGATAGTGAGACAGAGGGGGGTGTCCATCATACAGGCCAGGGAACGTGGTGATCATGGGATCCCATTTCCTGAAGTTGCCTTGACAATACTCTTGTGCTTGTGGAATATGGAATATCTCATCCTGTATTTTTCCCTCCACACACACCAAAACACATTATTCAGAATGATGACGACTGAAAAATAAAGAAAGCTTCAGAATCGGGCGTAGCTCGTAAGAAAGAAGAAGAAGAAGAAGACTGGTACTGTATATAGCAACAACAATCACATGGCATCCGTCCAAAAACTTAGGGTTCCTGGCCCTTCTTTGCAAAGTGGTCACGGAGCATCTGCCAAGGTCATCCAATGCCACATTTGGCGGCCTTGGAAACCTGGACCGATTTACAATGTGCCAAGATGATGATGATGCCTGAGATCCTCCTTTGTCACTTCAACTTGCATTTCCAATGCGCTTATCCATTGACAGCAAACGTACATTAGATTCTTGATACAATCAGAAAAGATAGCGAGACACAGACGGAGACGGAGTGGGAGTGACAGACCATGTAAGGATGCGGCACAATGGAGTTGACGAGCAAGGACACCGGAACCATACTTGCAGCCATAACGATGGCAATAGCCATCGTCCACACAAGCACTCCTCTCGCCATCGCCCCCCTGCGCTCGTCGTTCGTCCTAGCAACAGCAGCTTACCAAACCCTTAGGGTTTTCCTTAGGGTTTGGGCTGAGGAGTTTTGGGGGTATAGAGACGCCCTTTGTGTACCTGCCTACCTACCTACCTACCTCCCTCCCTCTGGTGCATTCATGTGGCATGTTCCCATTGTTGGGAACGTGAGTCCAGTGCTCACGCACCATGTTCCCAAATTGGGAACTCTCGATGATTCAACATGGTAATGTGAGGATCATGGGGTGGATTTGTGTTGGTTCACTATGGTGCACAAATTTAACATGAAATATGATTTTATTTTTCAATGTGATTTGGACTTTGTTTCAAAACCCTTGTTTTCAATGACCAATTTATTTATTTTATTTTTTTAAATCCATTAAGAATAATACATAGGTACACAATTGACAATGGTGTGAAATTCTTAAATCTTGTTTTCATTGATATATTATTATTATTATTATTATTAAAATTAAGTTTGAATCCTGAACAACTCTAGTTTCAAAATATTGGACCATTGTGAAATCGATATGTAAATTGCAATCGATTTGACAATTTGACGACTTTGAACTTTTAATTAAGAGTTCATAGGTTTTTTTCAATTTAACAAATTATGAAAAATATATGCACAAGAGAAATTTGATAACTTAATATGAGATAGAACAATAATGACTTTCTCATAAAATAAACTATTCAACCCTTCTAAACTTAAGGAATGTGCAATTGGTGCTACTTATATATATATATATATATACATATATTTTTTATTTTTTTATTTTTTTGACTTGTTATTTTAACCTTTGTCGAATACAAAACTAGTTTGAAAATGGGAGTTGAATTGAGTTTTTGAAAATTAATTATTTTAACAATAGGTTGTTGAATTGGCCCAAGTATTGTATTAACTTCAAACCAAATACAATCTATTGATATTTATACCAACATTTTAAAAATATGAATTAGACATTATGATCGCACTTATAATACAAAAGTTTCATCATAATTTTTTTAAGTTTTAATTTAAAGGATTGCCAATTGATTTACAATATCACTTATATCATTTACCATGCCCAAATTAATGATATGACTTTATGCAAATTTACATGAGGGATTTGATTTGGGGGTTTGATATGGTGAAGGTTTAATTTTAAGCTCATATATTTACTTTCAATCCACATTTTCCAACAACATTATTACATATAGTTGAAAGCAATTAAAGAAATTGTGAAGGGCATTTGGAAAACACCTTATATCCATGAACATTACAAATATATGTAAGATGGTGCCCAATTTTAAGGTCCCTTTGATCCTCACTTGGCCATCTCACCCCAATGTATAAGTATGTTTAAAAGTCCCCCAATCTTGCACCCAAAGGGACTTTTAATAAGGACAACCTCTCCAAAGTCCTAAGCATGGTTTATAACCTTGTGCTTGCCTAAAGGGCTTACCTTCCAACTTACCAATATACTTACTTGTCTAAGCTACCTATCCACACATTTAGTAATGTACATACCTACCTATCCACCTACTTAGGTTATTTACCAACCTTAACCTACCTACCTACCCACCTATATTGTAATGTACTTATTTACTCAATTATTTAAATTATCAACCAACCTTGACCTACCTACCTACCCACTTAGGCTACCTACCTACCTACCTACATATCCACCTAGTTTATTTATCTACCTACACATGCCACCTTCATACACACGTACCTAAGTTACATATATTGATCTTTGCACAAGGTGGTAAACTTGGATTGGGTTGGCCAAACTTGTTTGGCTATGAATTTAAAAGGTCAAAATAATTTGATCCCCTACCCTTTTATGGTTCAAAAGTGGTAGTCGCAATTTTAAATCCTACCACCAATTTCATTCAAACTAGTCGTGGAAGTTTCTAGGTTGTGCCACTTTAAAAATATTTTTGTTAGGGTTTAGGGTTTAAAATTAAGATTGATCTTGCATTTTCAAGTGGACATAAGTAAGTGTAAGATCCCTTCCATACTTAAGGAGCAAGTGTAAAAGTCCATCCCTCTTACACTTCATAATCTATCTATGTTTTGGTTCATAATAACATTTGCTTGTGGGAAACAACCCCAATGTGCACTTATGCTTTGTGATTGATAAAGCCCGTTGGTGAGATAATCTCAAAATGCATGGCCAAACTTTGCTATCACCTAATTTGAAGCCCTTTGTCTTTGGAATGCCCCCAACCCTAACTTTTTATCCAACACTTCAATCCTTTAAAACCCTACCATTGATTATTTTGAACCTTGTTACTAACTTATTACAATTTTGTGGCTACCATTGCATCTTCAATTTGCAACCAATTTCAATGTCATTTATTTTCATCTCACTATTATCAATTGTAAAACAAGTGTCACTTTGTTTATTTTACTTGAGAGAAACTTGTTTATTATAAGCCCCTTATTTTCGGAATGCCCCCCATCTTAGGGCTTTGCCCTGTGCAAAAATCCTTTCAAACCATACCACTAATTATTTTGAATCTTCAATTCAATATATTATATTACTAACTTACAAGAACTTTATGGCTACCATTGCTTCTTTGATCTACAACCAATTGAAATGTGTTCTTTATTGTCATCTCAATGTTATCATTTGTAAACAAGTGTCAATTTTTTGTTTATTTTATGTAAGATAAAAATTGGAAGATGAACAACATGCTATAAGTGACTAGATTGAAAAAGCCAACCTATCCTATGCTTTCAACAAAGAGTTCACTACAAGCTTGACCCACAAGAGTTCATATAATAACAAATTCTTTTGTAGTTCAAGTTACTTGACTTTTTTGTTGTATGGGCATTCTAGTTACTTTTGAATTAAGTAATGACACTTTGGTTATGGTGTTGCCCACCAAACAAGTGGTTGAAGATGAAAGGGGCCACATGTCACCTAACTATGTTAGATTATTTAAGTATTTTACGAATGCCTTTGGTGTCATGATTCCATAATTTCTTGTTTGCTATAAGCTTTGCCCATAAGAGGTTTATATGCATAGCAAACTCTTTGCTATAGTAGTTCAAGCCTACTTGACTTTTTGCTTTATGGGCATTTTAGCTATTTTTGGATTGTGTAATGACACTTTGGTTATGGTGTTGCCCACCAAACAAGTGGTTGGAGATGAAGGGGCCACATGTCACCTAACTATGTTAGGTTATTTAGGGTTTCTATGAATACCTTTGGTGTCATGATTCAATGAATTTCCTCATTGTCATCCTTTGAAGACCCCTTTCTCCCTTTACTAGGGCTTGGGATCCCAGTTTTTATTTTAATTTTTTGGCCTACTTTGACAAATTGCCTTAAAGATGAAAGTTGAGGTAAATGTTAATATAATTTTTAACTAATGCAACTTGGGCCATTGAACATAAGTTGTAATATTAGATGAGTTTTGAAATGG
>Ga0209611_10011282_pt1 | contig 12933 bp, 13 predicted proteins | sample S1TSphgellanicum_3_FD_187693 | JGI IMG/M metagenome (GOLD analysis project Ga0209611, IMG submission 187693) | Host-associated microbial communities from peat moss isolated from Minnesota, USA - S1T2_Fc - Sphagnum magellanicum MG (SPAdes) (version 2) | ecosystem: Host-associated > Plants > Peat...
AAAACTTGAAAGAATGAGAAGCTTTTGGGCCCTTGCATAAAAGGATAACATATTTGCAAAAAATCAAAAGAAAAAAACTTATGAAATGGGAGAACAAGAAACTTACGAGCCCTTTATTCTTCACAAAAGAGAAGACAACAATTAGAAGTGGTGCCAAACTTTCCATTATAGCCCAATTTTTATTTTTTTGTGAAATTCAAAACATTTTCGTAAATCACTTTGAAACTTATGAACCGTTTAAAACTTGGTAAACCTAGATTTTATGAAATGAAGCAATGCATTTTGACCTTGCAAGGACTTGAAGTTTAAATTTAAAAATGAATCAGAAGCAAATGAACAAGCAATAAAGCTCATATAAAAAACAACATAAAAATTTGAAATAAAAAATTACAACAATCAAAATAACAAATTAAAAAAGACAAATAATTCACAAGAACAAGCAAATCTATGAACATAAATGTTAATAAGCAAAGATTAACCAGCAAAAAAAATTCAACTACTTAACAAACAAACATAAAACTGAAAAAAATGGGGAAAAAAATGACAACCAATAAAACAATAAAATATGCAAAATAAAAGTTTCATTTGCAATCAATACAATAAGCAAACAAAACAACTAACAAGGAAAATAAAAAGTAAAAAAATCCAAAAACCAAAACAACAAATAAATCAAATTGGGTGCAAAACTCTAATTAGAAGTTTATGAACTTGGGCAAGGTAGGTACTACATTTAATATTTCAAAACATAGGACCTTAAAACTTGGATTCAAAAAAACACACACATACACACATCAATTTCAAAACATGGAAATGTCTAAAACATGTCATATGTTTGGGCAACCTAATTATTATACCAAATCCTCAATTATCATGACAAGGGGGAACACTTTCTTTTGAATTTACAAAATACTTGAATAAAATATATAATCCCATATATTGATTATTGCGTAAAAATTATACTTCAATTAGTTCAATAATAAAATTATGTTTATTCAAAAATGAATATTAAATTTATATAACTTGATATGTGTCAATCCTTGAAATTAAAAAAAATAAAACAAATATAACACATGTATTGAAGGTTTTAAGCATTATTTGTTATTAGGTTCAATTAATAATTTAAAAAAACGAACTGGTATTAATAAGTTCAATTAATAGATTAGTAATGGAATTAATATTAACGAATGAATTAAGTAAATGTGGAAGAATGTGAAGTGAATAGGAACACGAAATTAAAAATCTTTTCAGAGCATTAAGAATTAAATCAATTTGAAATTTTTATATGTTATCACATGATTTTACCATGTTGACTTAATGCATCCTTATCACTTCTCACAACCTCAAGTGTATATATATATAATTAAAATTTGATTGAAAAAATGACTTAAATATGTGCATATTTAAAATAAGATAATAATTATGAAAAAAAATTCCTTCACAAATAATACTTTAGTTGATGCATGTAATGTAAAATTTAACACTTCATGCCCCTATGTTATTGTGCAAGCATTTAGAACTTGTTATTCAAATATCATAAAATATAGATATCATTTTGGGATGTGGGCTTTTATATAATTTGAACATTGGCAATATTGAATGGTCACCTTTTCCCAATACCTTTGGCCAATTTGACACTAATTAAATAATTAAAAAATACTCAATATTTATGTTGAAATTTATAAAAATGTTTGTTGCCACCCATCAAACATTCATGAAACACAACCATATTTGTCAAATGTTTAGGAAAACCTAGTTTTCTTTTCTAGTGTTGAACTTTTTGATTTAAGGATACTTTTTGGTTTTCTAATATGAAGTAATTGTAATTACTACCCTTGCATCTACCTTCACCCTTGTGTGTTTTCTTTGTTGCAATGATGTTTTTTTCAAATAATGTGTGTTTCATCAAGTGTAAGAGTAGTAACAGTAACAAAAACATTTGTAGGAATCTGTCTTCATCACAATGCAACCAATAGCTAGTCTTCATCATGTTGCAACCATCAACTGAACTTCATCAGGATGCAACTAATAGTCACGCTTCATGACATTACAACTAAGAACAAGCTTCATCACGATGCAATTAACAATCAGATTGATGGGAACTCAAATGCGAGTCTAAGAAGTTGAGCTTCAAGAAAAAGGTTAAAGATCAACTAAAACAACATCTCAACGACCATCAACTATTGCAAACTTGAAATTTTTTGAGTAACCATGATGTTAGGAATGCAATCATTGAGTTAGAAGTGAAGGAAGACAACAAGAAAAAGGAATGATGTTGGTGTGCCATCACTGCCAAGATCTTCAAGGGCTTGCATTTGTACGGGGAATACAACAATAGTGAAGTCTTCAAGGTACTATGTGTAGAAGCTAGCCGGATCATGGATGATGATGGTAATACCTACCACAAGGTAAGCCTAGTTATTTGGACACAGTAATCTCTACTCCTATTAAGGAAATGGAGCTTCATGGGGGTGTGTGTGAGTGTGTGTGTCTGTTTGTGTATTGTTTGTTGCATGTTGCAGGGAAATTACAAGCCGCCACCAACACCACCATCATCATATGTAAATTAATTGTAAATGGAAATTGTATCATCTTCTACATTACCACCATTGAGTCTAACCTCATCTTGATATCCAAGAGGAACAACAACAATGGATCATCATGATGATGCTTGCACATTGTTCATCCCATGTTTCAAAAGCTTGTTTTCTCCAAATGGTGCTGGAGTTGTTGGTGGTAATAATAGTTGTGCCAATGGAACTTTTGGTGTTAACAATATTCTAAACAATAGCATTGGAAGCTTAACATCATCTTTGCATATCTTGTAGCATATAGGCATTACAACCATCATTAGAACAACAATTGTTCCTCCTTTGAAGTTGGCAACAATGGTAGCTCTGGGAGTGCATTAGTCACGCCTCCTTTTAAATCTCCATGGGATTACATGCATTTTCCAAACATGTTGTCAATGCAGCTTGGTCATATATTCCACAAGTCCATCTTCTAAGCTTCCTTGTAGCATCAAACTTGCAATCACACCACCACCATCACCTAGTGTGGCATGTGAACCATTGTGAAACTCCAAAATTCAATTGCCACATTCCAACCAATCATGAAGTGGAATTAGATTTCTTTCCACCAACAACAACAATAGTCAAATTCCTCTTCATTTTGAATTTCCAAACATGATTTGTAGCACAACAAACTTCAAGTGGGCAAATGGGATTCAAAGTGCACACATGACAACTAGGTTCAACTCTAAGGTTAACATCCACACCAAGGACAAAAAATTCCACCTCCATGGGTTTGGGTCCCAATAACTTCCCTCGTGTTGACAACAACAATAATAATAACTATTAGTGTGCACTTTGAAAAACCAATTCTACAAATGGGTCCTTATTATAATGCATCTTGGCATGTTGGGGGGTAAATGCATAGTATGGTGGCTCACTTTTTAAAATAATTCTATTCCACAAAAGTCCATGTATTAAAAACAATAAAGTTCATATTAATAGGAGCCCAAGTAAAGATTCTAAATATATGCACCTTTGAAATTTTTTTGGAAATGAATGAAAAACAACGATGTTATGGACTTATGAAAATACAAGTTAATTTAGGGCATTCAAAAGTTCATAGGTAGAATTTGGATATGATTATTAAGGAAATTTTTTGCATAAAAGTTTATTATTTCATTTTAACTCATATGTTAAATCATTATATATAATTTTGAATAAAATTTAAGATGAACCTTTCAATTTTCTATCATTCCAGTCAATCGACTAGTCATAATTTTGAACTTCAAAAGTTCATTTCTACTAGCATATGGACTTTTTATCAATAAACACTACACAAATATCTTTATAATAAAATTGTTAGTTTATATTCACTTACCAATTAATAGATTTAAAAAAATACTACTCACCATATGCCTTTGAACAAGGGGTACCCAACAAAAAACACCATTGTGACACCAAAAGTGAGCCACCATACCTTGCATTCACCTTGGGGGTGGTCCTCTTGCTGATGTTGTTGCCACACTACATGCTAGGAGTGGTCCCCTTGCCGATGTTGCTGCCACATTACATGTTGGGGTGTGATGTGGTTCCTTTTTTGATGCTACCACCACACTACAACTTGCAATAAGCTGTATGTTTGGTCCTAGAATAACGCCTTCAAGGTTGTTGAATCTACAAGGGTTTGGTTTTAGTAGTAGAAGAATATATTACAAGCTTGATATTGACTTAAAAGTTATCAACACAAATGATGTTGTTTTATAGGTTGTTCATGAGATCATCATCATTTTCAGCATCATCATGTTCCTATAGAATTGGAGAAAGTCTTGGCCCTAAAAAATATTCTAGATGAGTTATAGCTCACATTAGGCAATAATAGAAGTAGTTCAAGTTTGTAAGCAACACCATCTTCTTGTTGAGTTTGAACTTGATCTTTGTTGTCTACTGCTTTGCCATGGTCCTCTATGTAAGTAAGCTTCAAAATTAGGATTTAAATTTATGTTTAAATTTATTAGGGAAAAAAAAATTCAAACCTTAACATTCAATGTTAATGATTTTTGTTTTTTAATTAGTGTTCATAGTTTTAATCTTTCAACTCTTACATTTGAAAATGGCAAAAATGTTTCAAGTGATGTTATAGGTGTTGATTTTTCATTTAAACAACCCTCCATAACAGTTAATGTTATCATTGTTGGATTGATGTAGGTTTCATCAATTTCAATGTTTTTTTCAATGTTAAATGTTGTTGTAAATAAATAAAAAAATATGTTTGCTTCCATGGCAACAAGTTGAAAATCACCACTCCAAGCTCTTATAAGCAATGTTTTCTCCCACCCTTTCAAAATCATTGTTTCTTTGCTTTTCAATTCTTTCCACACATTGTGTAACCACTCACAAATGCGTGGTTTTAGATTATTCATTTTGAAGTCAACATTTGGCTTTTTGCCACTTTCAATTTGTTTTTTGATGACCCTTATTGTCTAGTTGTTGAAATCCACTTTGAATGCATGCTTGAATGGGCACTACAGTATGACATTATTTGGTTGTGAAACATTGGTACAATTTGCAAGTACAAAAACAACCAAAATGTTTGAATGTTTGTTTTTTATATAACCCAAGAATTTTTAACTATTGTGTACATTCCAATAATTAACAACCATTTGTAGTCCAAATGATTTGATTTGAAATTGATGGTAAGGCACCATGACAATCTCCACAAAATGTTTGGTTGTTTCAAAGTTTGACCAATGGTTTTCATTATGGGTGAAATCCCACCCATCTGCCACACACATTGCATGTCTTTGGTTGTTTGGTGGTAATGTTCTTAGTGTAGTGCCTATAAAAATCACTTATAATGGCAACAATAGTCTTGTTGCAGATGAAGATACTACCATAATCACTTGCCTTTTGTCCTCTATGCCAAGCACATGAATGTGTTTGGAGCCCCTACTTTCCCATGTGCATTCCCTTGCCAAATGTATGTCGGTCTCATCACTATTGACAACAAGTGAAGGTGGAATGTTGTAGGCCTTGGCTATGTAAATAACACGGTAAGTCATGAACCTTCCTTGTTCTTCCCAATTTAATGGAAGTTTGCCAACCATTGTAATACTAACTCTAAAAGTTCAATTCATGTAATGTTTCATGAATTGACGAGTCCATTATCGAATAACTTCAAACCCACTAACTTTGTTGTCACAAAGCACATTAGGGGTTACTAACTCAATCATTCCACGAAATATGGGTTCGACTATGGAAATTGCTAGGGGTTGACTTGCCTCCTTCATCTTTCGTAACTTGGTTACAATTGAATATCTCAATATTGGGTGATTTTCAAATATTGGTCAATTTTGTTTCTTGGTTTCAATTTGTGTGTCTAATTTAGTTACATGGACATACTTGGCTTTAATTTTTCCTTTATTTGTAAACCAATCATAAAGGTTGGTTTTTCAAGTTTTTCACAAGGACTAAGACATCTCGATTTCTTGTAAGCAATTTTCAAGAAATGGAGGGCATTAGTTTTGTTACATGGTATTTCTTGATTGCTACCACAATTGGTGGCCACAAATCTTGTTGAAACTACTTGACATATGTCCCATGCTTGTGCACATGTGATTTATTTATTGTTTTTTTTTCATTTGATTTTTGTTTGATCTCTTGGTTTGCTTGTAGAGTCATTTTGAATTTCTTGAGTTGGCCAATTAGACACTTTTGCACTATGCATTCAATATTTCTCTCTTGTGTAACTTTTTCCAATATCTCAACTTCATGTTCTAAAACACTTTGGTGTTCATTTCTTGTGATGGGTTCGAATAACCCTATTAATGTTTTATGTTGTTTTTGTTGGGTATTCATAAATACCAAACTACCATAATAGCGAGCTTAGTTCTCTCAATATTTCTGCTCTTGAACATAAAAAACTTTTGAGCTAAAGTATGTTAAACAAAAAATAAACTAACAAATTTTTTTGTTCACATGCTCTTTAATAATCACACACACAACTTCTAAATGCAAACTTTACTTGATGTAAACAAGGAACTTTACAAAATAAATAGGTAGCAAGATTGTTCTACAAATGATATCTTTCTGTTCTTAGTTTAGTATTTTCATTCACACCCAAATAGAATAAGAGCAAATTGCTTTCAATGCAAACTTTCTATTGTAAACTCCATCAAGAAAAGGTACCAAAAATGTTCCTAAATAAAGGAATTTTAGATATTCCATGAACCCTAAACCAACAAATTTGTAACAAAATTTTTGAAGTACCAATAGAAAAATCAAACAAAAAAGGACCAAGAATAATGTTGAACTTGAATAATTTACAATATTGTCGAAATGCAAAAAGATACTCAAATTGAAAATAAAAATAATTAAAACAAGGGTGTTGAATTGAATATTAATTAAATTTTCAACAAAGGATTGTCGAATTGGCCAAGGTACTACGATATGTGTTCCCCTTAGAGGTTTTTGATAAGGAGATATAAATGGTTCTTCCTAAGGTTTTAGGGAGCTCAAGATAAACCCCACATGACCATAAATATAAGAAAAATCCAATTTCATCCAAAAAGTAAAAATAAAATACTAAGGTGCGAACAATAACTCCATGTTCAACCCCTTTGTGTTAGCCATTGGGTCACAAACTAAAAATGAAGGGAAAGAAACTAGGTAGGTAAATGATGATGGGCGGGTACACTTATTGTTCTAGTAATTGGTGTGACATTGAAATAGATCCCACCAAATCCATTTGAGAATCACAAAGTGAAGGTATCATGGAAAAACAATTTAGAAAAATGCCCACCAAAGTAAGCTCTGGCATTTTCCTTTTTTTCAAAATGCCTTGCCTTTGCTGAAGGGAAAGTTCCACTTGGTAACATGCCCTCTAGAAACACTTGAAATTCTCTCCCAATGCTATACATAACTTTTAGGGCATCTCCACTCATACCCCTATTTTGGGCCTCTACAAATGTATACCAAATGCAACATGGAGGGTTTATTATTTCCTCATCCCCACCTATAAACATGAAAATTTGGATAATATAAATTGAGAGACGACTTAAATACTGCCATATTGGCCAATCAAAAGCAATCACTAGCCATTTTGGAGATCACTCTATTTTGTGGATATTTATAGATCCAAACTAAGTTTCACTCCATTTAAACGCTATATTTCACTCCAAGTGTTATGTCACCATTATGTTGTTACTTGTGAATATGTTTTAAGGTTTCCATGATCAGTGATTTTTATTGACAAAAATATCGGGAAATATTTGAATACATGTGTTTTTATATTGTAAACAATTTTTGTGATTTTTGGGGAAAATTTTGCCAATTTTTTTTGTATTACAAAACTGAAAAAAAGCACATGCTCCCAAAGAGTTCCTTCTACTATTGGATCTATATATGATTTAAAACATACCTTTGATGTAAATGGGTATGGTTTTAATCATACTTTTTGTGTAAGTGTAAATGAAAATTTAAAACTTATTTACACTCCATGTAAATGTAAAACCTCTTATCCACATATGTGTAATTAACCTTGGATATGTAATTGTAAAATCGTGTAAATGATTTACACTTATCCATTGTGTAGATTTGTCTAAATGTTTTTGAAAAGGAAAAACTCATACAAAAAATGTCAACATGGGTGCAAATGAACATAGCATCCCAAAGTTTTCAATTTTTCTTTTGGTGATAGGCCAATCAATGTGGCCCATTATCACCAAAAAAACAGAAAAAAAGGTTTAGGACGTAGCACAACTAATTAAACTAATTAACATGAATGAGAATAGGTACCAAAGATCTTGTAAAAGTCCAGACTCTAGACCAAAAATGGTGATGAATAAAATTAGAAATGAAAATTCTACCCAAGCAAAGAAGTGGGGCAATGTGCACTTGAATATTCCCCTATAACATCACAATTTGTTCCATATCCTTTGCCCAAAAATGTGACTTTGTATGGTATATTGGTGTTTTTTTAACAAATTCTTGCCAATTTGTGAAAAATATTTAGAAAAAAGAACATTTTGTCAAAAATTCTTTTTTTGGGAAACAAATTCACAAAAAATGAAAATTTTGGTGAACAAATTGCAAAACATTGTCACACTTGCCCACAACACAAAAGGGTGTCTAAATATTTATGATTTCATAATTTGAATATTGCCAAATTTGGCTAAATATACTTATGGATGATCACAACTTGAGCCAAATCACAAAATTGAAAAACTGGAAATTGCTGTTTTTATTTTGAGCATCCCAAGAGGGATTTAGCATAAAAATTATTTTCAGTTTCTTTCAAGAAGTAAAACAGTTGGAGAAAAAAATCTCAACCCCCACCCCCTTTTTCTAAAATCCAAAGTGGAAATGTGGCGATCTTTTTTTTTGGGTAAAAAATCTGGCAACATTTTTGCAAAAAAACAGGGAATTTGTGAAAGAAAATTCCAATTTCGGTTTTATTTTTTGCTTTTCATTTTTGTACTAAATACTTTGGACTTAAAGCTTTAGAAAGTAAGTAAAAGGGGAGACAGATGATGAATATCCTACTTTTTTTTTCAAGATTTATTCCATTTTTTTGCTTTCTTTTTTCTCTTGTGCAATTTTGGTTTAATCACAATATTATCTTTATGTTAAGGTATACAAAAAAAGTGTTATGAATAAAATAAAGGGGTTGTTCCAGGCCCCTTAAAACATGGGAGGGGTCTTGTCCTAGACTCATTAGGTAATCTGCCTGCAAAAAACACCGAACACAAAGCATGGCCAGGGCCCAGGACTCAGGGTTAGAGAGTACTTGACCTTTCCTTGAAGTGCTACACAAGTAAGGGAAGTTCATGAGGCTTATAAATGCATAGCTCAAGGTACCCATCCCCTTCAATAATTTCAGTGACCCAAGCAATCTTCGCCCTGTTGTCAAGAATCTTTGCCTGTCAGCAGCACCCAGATCCCACTCAGAACTTCCTGAAGTTTCCTCTTCTTTTCAAAAGAAACTAGTCTATCCATCACACTCATTCCTGCAAAATCCTTCATCATGTCACATTTGGAGCTATGGCAATGATAGCTACAAGATCTTTCATCACATACGTTCAGAACAACGGGGCCGATAGCCAAAAAAATATCATCACTTACACTTAGAACAATGGGAACAATAGCCGCAAAATTTCATCATGTACATATAGAACAATGGGAACGATAGCCGCAAATTTTCATCATGTTCATTCAGAACAATGGCAACAATAGCCACAAATTTTTATCATGTGTAGGGTAAAGTTGGGCTTTACTGAAATAAGGAAACCTGTGGCGAGAGCTGAGGGTGATCCTGAATTTTGGTAAAGCCCTGATCTATGGGCTTTACCCCATGTGAAGAAATGTGGAGGCATTGCACGGCAGAAAATGCAAGATCTTGCTCAAAAAATGGAAGATCCCGCTCGAAAACAGAAGACCCTGCTCAAAAACAGACAATCCTGCTCAAAAGTAAAATTCCCCAGAAATTCTGTTTCGTAAACAACATCCGTTTAACACTATGAATTCTGTCCAAGTGCTTTACATATATTTACAACTATGGGAAGGATAGCCACAAAATGTCATCATGTACAGTTAGAACTATGGCAGCGAGTGATAGCCACAAAATCTTTCATCATCATGTACACTTAGAACTATGGCAGTGAGCAATAGCCGCAAAATCTTTCATCATGTACATTTAGAACTATGGCAGTGAGCAATAGCCACAAAATCTTTCATCAATTACAATTAGAACTATGGCAGTGATGGTCACAAAATCATTCATTTAAAGCCTTGCAGCGTTAACAAGGTGTTGCTTGCAGGCTTGATCTGAGAATCAACATGGATGCATCTAGTGAAGTACCAACAAGGCTTAAGTTGCTGCTGCAGCCTGCAATGGGCTTGATTTAGATCTTGAGCATATAACAAGGAAGCTTATTGACACTGAGCTTGTGAGTTGGATTTTGAATTGCAGAGATCAGCAGGGGAGTTTTGATTGTTGTGACAATTATAATGAGAAAATGAGCTTAACTGGCCAACAAAGCTCTGGACTTAACTATATGGCTGCTTCAGAAAGCCTTTCAAAACAAAAAGGCAAAGAATGGATTTACAAGTGACTTTCAACAGCATGAAACTGCTTTATCTGGTGTTGGGTTGTTCTTAGAAATGAGCCAATGTGCTTCCCTCTGGACTTAACTATAAGGTTGCTTCACTAGGGAGCCTTTCATGACCAAAGGCAGGCTGGGAAAGTTGAAGTTATTACTTTCAACAGCATGAAGCTGCCTGTCTGGTGCTTGACAAACTTGGGACTTTGTGGTACATTTGATGTGAACTAGGATTAACCCCTATGAAGAAGGCGGTTACATGTTGTGTAAAGGCCGGCTGACCTTTTTGAAAATGGGAAAAAAACAAAATGTTCCTTTGCAAAAGGGAGAACTCTTCAATAACGAATTGTTGGGCCACTTTGTGAAGGAACAATTATGTCCTTATAATAAGGCCTCCATTACTACTTGAAAGGAAAAGGCCAGATCTTTATGTATTATGGAATGAACCAGGTAAAGGGGCCCCTCCCACCCAAGAAGGCCGTGAACACACCAGGAACAAACCTTGTAGAGGGGCCCCTCCAACCAAGAAGGCCATGAACCCACCAGGAATAAACCGTGTATAGGGCCCCTCCAAACAAAAAGGCAGTGAGCCCAGGAGGCTGAGCTGTTGTTCCATTAGATGGTAATTGTTTCTTCCCAGGGCATGTTTCAAAATGTAATTGATTTTCTGGCCATTGATTCACATTTTCAATTGCATCCTCAATTGACATTCACATAAAATTTGGCATCAAAGAGCACAAAAAATGGAGCTTGGAGATGACTTGCTTGTCCCACCTTGGAAAAAGCCTGGAAAAGGGCTGAAATAGGGCCCAAAAACCCGTTAGGAAGTAGGAAAGAAAGTTCGAAGAACTCCTTGTCAAAATGATGACGAATAACCAAAGAGTTTGTTATAGGTGGACAAAATGACTCATAAGGATTGAGGTTGAAAAGCACTACCATGACAAGTTTTTCCCATGCAACAAGTCAAAGTTGATTGAGTGAGGTAAACATATGACAAAAGAAATTATTGTCTCAAATGAAGTCCCCCCGTCCCTTCCCTTTACCTTATGAGAATGGAGAGGACAGGGAAACCAACCATCATGGCACACTTCCTTACCATGTGTGGGTGGGTACACTCTTATTGTCTCTTTTAGACCTTTTTATTTTCCAGAGTCAAAAGGGTTCAATTGTCCTTACTCATGCCCAAACACTTTTTTAGCATAATGTATAAACCTTCAAATCCAAGGGACAAAAAACCAAATCAAATTTCATGCACTTTGGAATTGAAAAAAGTTCCATTCAAGATACAAGAGTGTATGTATGTAAATGGACTCATGAAGGTGAATAGGTAGGTTCTCTTTATATATTAACCCAATATGTTTCAAAGATAGTTACACTAAAGGGCGTTAGTTAGGATTCTTGATTTCAAATATATCAGCCAAGTAAGGGCAAATCAAAGAAATCAATCTCATAATAATGGTAAACATAAAAATTCCAAAACAATACATCAGTTGGGTAAAGGTTAGGAAGCTTTAGAAAACTTCCAAACCACATACGGGTAGGTAACTACAATGATAAATGATGAAAATTTACCCTATTATTCACAAGGGTAAAGATATCGTTAAGACAAAGATAATTTTTTTTAATCTTTTCTATTATGTTTACCCGATGGGTATAAATGAATACACACAGGGTAAATCAAGATATGTTGAATATGTGTACAAGTATGGCACATTGACAAGTGAAGAAATTCTTTGTCATAGGGTAATTAATGTAAAATGAATAGAAAGTAAAGTGCCCAAAGAAAAGAAAATACAATCCTCAATCCCAAAGTTCACTAAACTCCAAAGTTTTTTTCATCCTAGTTTAGGGTTTCGGATTCAGATCTGTCCAAAAGTTGACACATTCAAACTAAGTTAATAAGCTGCTGCAGGATCCCATTTCTTCCAATGTTTGATTTTATGGCACTAAAATCATTGGCACTCTTCATCCATCCAAGAAACGTCAGTTATTTGTTCCGGTTCTTCATGGTTTAATAATATAGGTCATTGGTGACAAACATGCTTAACCGGCCCATCGATAGTTCGTTCAATGTTGTCAATACCGATCCCACTTGAGCATCCTCGCAACCTTTTGCAACAAAATGTTTCTATGTATCTCTATCGGAACAGATGGATGAAGGCCGGATTCCATCACCGGACCAAATCATCGCTAGTTTTTAGTAAGCAACTCATATCGGAGAGTCGGAAAAAAAATATTAATAAAAGAAAATCACCTTATGGGCGGGGGCCTAGTTCCAGAATTTCTCTTGTAAGAATATTATGAAATTTTTTTTTGGGGACGGAGGA
>Ga0209611_10011283_pt1 | contig 12932 bp, 8 predicted proteins | sample S1TSphgellanicum_3_FD_187693 | JGI IMG/M metagenome (GOLD analysis project Ga0209611, IMG submission 187693) | Host-associated microbial communities from peat moss isolated from Minnesota, USA - S1T2_Fc - Sphagnum magellanicum MG (SPAdes) (version 2) | ecosystem: Host-associated > Plants > Peat...
AGTATGGGGGGACTTGGAGTGGTTTGTGAAGGAGGATTAGAGAAAGTATGGGGGGACTTCGAGTGGTTTGTGAAGGAGGATTAGAGAAAGTATTGGGGGACTTTGATGACATTTGATACTTTTGTAGGAAGTGTGTTCATGGAGAATGGAGAAATGTTTTGTATCTTATGTGATTTTAATGGAAAGATATTTGACGGACTTCATGTTTTGATTGGATCTCTATTTTTTTTTAAAGTGTGGAAGGTAGGGTAGTTTGAGATTGCACAAATAGACTACTGCCGTAAGATGTTACTATTGCATTTCTTTTAGAACAAAGTGTAATGAGACATACCACTTGATAGCCTCTATAGAAAAATAGGGTATTGGTTGCCATAAAAAGGTAACAACCAATAATTAATGATAGAGAGAAGAGGGAGAACACCAGTAAATAGTTGCCTACAATTTGAAAGGTACTGATGTAGGTGGTAAGTATTGGTTATGAATGAATGCAAAGTGTTGCAGACAGTAAAGAAAAAAGGGTAGGCCATTCGAGGTGCTACAAGCACCATGTAGAATGTCGCAACCCCACTTTGGGATAAGTGTGAGGATGAAACTCACACCCCCAAAAGTGGGAAGTTGGAGTCCTCCAGGACTCCTGAAAACTCAGAGCCCGAATTCAAAGGTCAAAACACCTCGCATTGAGGTGTTCTTTATATCAATGGAAAGGTCTTGAAGTGTAGATGCCCAAAATGGCCTCGCATGTGCCATTTGAACATTTGCAGCCCAAGTTATGGGCAAAAGAAAGGTCGGGAGTCAAATTGGCAGTTTGACTCCCGACCACTAAAAGTCAAGAATCAACCTCTTCTCGACGTCTTCTAAAGGAGTGCAACATGGCGTTGGAAAGCTCTTGAGGAGAGCTACAACTTTGGTTCAGACCTCACTTCAATCGGAGGTTGAAGCTGGGGGATATGAGCTCCCAAAATCCCGGGACTCCAACCCAAGACAATTTCAAGACTCCTCCTTAGGAGTCCCGGGAAAAAGAGCCATTTGAATGTAGCCTCCACTGAGAGCTATAGAGAATACTATATGGGGAAAGGTGGTGGCTTCCCCCGAGTCTGGGCCGTGGTGAGTCAAGTGAGTCCAAGTGCCTGTGGCTTGTCCCAACACCCAAGGGTGTTCCCGAATGTGACCTAACCCTCTTGTGGTTGGTTTTGGATGCAAATTCGAATGAGATAATACTTATCCCTCGTCCTAGTCTAATCCTGGGACTTCTAGCACACCCCTCTACCCCCTTTTAGTGCTGGAAGTCGGGAGCGGCCCTCAAGTCCCAACTTTCCGCAATTCAACGTACTTGGACCCTCAAGTGGGTCTAGCAAGGGACTTAGGAGCGCATCACAGAACCACTAGAAGACTTGTAGGCGTGTTGGAGAAAGGACAATAGTTGTGGCAACTTTGTAAATAAGTAGTATCCAAAGGCGTAAGAGGTATGATAGACCTTAAAAAAGTAACCACCTTTGGATATTATCTTTTTTCATGCTTTTTTTTTTACTTTCTTCCCCTATCCCCCTATATTAGTCTACGTACATGACAGTAGGTCTATTCTTGAATAGCAAACCCTTACCTTCCTCCTTGTTCTTTGTATAACTTTTTATTTACTACCTAAGTAGTTGTAGTAAAGTAAGTTAGTGAAAGTAAGATCTATTTGTTGAAGTAACAAGGTGTTGACCTTGCCCTTCGGTCTTACTTCCTAGAAGGATGGTAATGATCAGGGGCCGCAATTTCACCCTTTAATAGTATCGTTACAATTGAGCCTAGTTCACACTTTTGCAAGTAATGTTGAACTTCGGCAATGGTATCTTCAAACTTGAAGGAATCAAAGTTGTTATTGGAGTTGTTTTCACTTTGCAAATTGCCAATTGTATTCAACATTTTCTTCGTATATTCCTCGCATTGTGATGTAAAATTTCAATGGAAAAACTAAACTGACTAATAGATCCCTAAAAATAGGTTATAATTTCATTTAACTAAATGGTGGGTACACTTAAGGAAAAGAATCCATAGAAAGTGTGAGAAATAGTAGAGTTTGGTTATCAGAATTGTACTTAACTTCCATACAATCAATGGATGCAGTTTTGTCACACTAGATCTAACAAGGCATCTCTTGGTATACTAACATTGCTTACAATGCAAAATGCAAATTGATTCACACCCAATGCAGCAAGAGAACTATGTTTAAAAGAAACAAGGAAAGACTAAACAATAGGGCAAATCTTGGTGCAGCAACAACAAGCTGCCAACTAGTCTAAGGTACAAGTCCACTACTTACAACTTATTTCTCATATAATATGGTTTATTAAATGGAAATCTAAGTTACTAGCTTTGAAAACTTGTTGTAATTATGAGAGCTTTGGAAATGAAAAATCTTCACAAGTTAATTTCACATATTTGTTGGTGTCAATAGTGAATTGGTGGACATTCTTGCGGGCAACACAATGAAGCCCTCTTTCTTTATGAATATGCAAATCCATTATCTGTCAAAGTATTTGATGCCTTCATATCCTATTAAATGTGTTTCATGATACCACATTTTCAACATATTCAATTCACAATATACATAATCACATTGAACAACTAACAAAACATTACTTGAAATGGATAGGACATTGGTCAACTTGGTGATTTTCATGAAATTGCAGAAATTTTTTTTGGAATTTAAAAACTTGTGTGTTCTAGTGGGCATTTTTTACCACTAGCAAATTAAACGATAGATATAGATTCTTGTGCACTTCATGTGGATAGTTTGCATACAATGCAATGCTTCTATGTTATGTTTATATATGTGTCCATGTTAATGTAATAGTAATTTGGTTGGAAATGGCAATTGAAAACACTAATGGAATGGGTTATTGTCATTGAGGCTGTGATGCAAAAAATGGAGAATGTTGTTTCTTAAAGGTTGATATCTATTTGCCTCCACCATCCAAGATAAAGTGGAACTCCTCATGTTCATGCAAATGTGCAACCATAAATTTTTATGTCTTGGTGTCAAAGTTGGGCATGTGATTTGGAGGTGTTAAATATCTAATTACTATCTAATCCAATTGCATAATCTACATGGAAACAACCTTACCATAATTAATTTTATTAGAAGATAATTACTTGACAATGAGTTGTTAGTAATTAGCAATGACAACTTGTTGGTAGTTTGTTAAGAATTAACTTAGGTTGTTAGGAATTAATTTAGTTCACAGAACCATTATGGATGTTTGAGTATTTAGTTGAACTTTCACCTAGTCTTTTTTTGTTTCTATACAACTTTACCTTCTTGTTGTAATTTGATTATACATGATTAGAACAAGTGTAGTACATTAATAAGATTTCTAATTTTGATCTATTGCTTAGACTCCAATCACCATTATGATTAATGATTATAGAGAGATTCAGTATGGCATCATAAAGTGCAAAAAGTTTGTCAGTGTCAAAGAATTCAAAACTCAAAATTGGGAGGATTGTCCAACTATAATACCTGGAAGTTTCATGTCTATAGTTTACTACAAAGAGATGAGTTCATCAACCTAGTTGAACTTAACTCCAATGGTAATTTCAAAATGAAGGATGGAAAATCTATAAACAACTTTGAACATTGGATAAGAAGACTGTGGTGATTAATGGGATATTAATCAAAGATGAAATCATACCACATATTGCAAGGATCACAAATCCAACAATTATGTGGCAAATGTTGAAATTTTTGTTCAAACAATCAAGTGAAGTAAGACGCCTCCATCTAAAGGCCCTTAACTCACCAACCTACAGTTAGAAGAAAGAATTTTTGTGAGTGAATTTTTAACCTAGATGAAAGAGATCATCAATCAACTAGCCAATATTGGAGAGACCATTGTTGAAGAAGATTTGGTTGAACAGATTTTAAACTTTCTTCCAAAGAGTATGGAATCATTATCAACTATTTTAATATTTTCTTTTAATCTTTTTCATTTGAATGGTTTGATAAGGATACTTTTACATGACGAGGCAAAGGAGGAGTTGAAGGGAAAGAAAATTGAGAATGGAACTTTCTTAATCAAGTCCAAGTTCAACAAAGCTAAACTACATCAGTATGACAAGAACACATGTAAAGGACTTACCACCAAACATGAAGGAAATTGGAAATTTTTCCAAAATCCAAATTATGAGATGCAAAATTATGTGGAGTTATTAAACAAAATCAATGTCGCAATGCCGAATGTGAATGCATAAAGGACTCAATTAACATGATCGAATAGGGTAGTGATGAAGAGTTGGATAACTTCCACAATTACAATAAAGCTTGAAACAAAACCAATACCCTTGTAACAAAGGCACTAGAGTTAAAATTATGTTAGTATTTTAACACCTTGGATTGGTTTGTTGACAATGGTGCTTCTAAGCATGTTACTAGGATTAATAAGTTTCTTATAAACATGAAGGATGGCAAAGGGATTACCAAAATCAAAACGATTGGTGGGATTGTTCACCATGTGGTTGGGAAAGGAAACCTTTTGGTCCCTTTTGGAAAGAACAATGAAATAAATGAAGAAGTTCCTTATGTGCTTGGTGCAAACTCCAAGCACCTATGTATGTCGAAGTTCTTATTGACAAAGGGTCAGGAGTGTTCTTTAATTCTCAAAATGTCTTTCTATTGAATTTTTAGTTTTTAATATTATAAAAATAGGCAACAAAGATATTATAAATGAGTTGTACAAGTTCTTTATACATCATGAATTCCTATGTAGTTCAATAGTAACTATTATGGACCTCATTCATGTATGGCATCAATTATTGGGACATTTGAATGTCCAAAGCCTACATCTATTGTTTCATAAAGGTTTCATAATCAGCATCCCAAGCATTTCTATTGAAAACCAATTTGTTAAGCTTGCACTTTAGGTAAACATAATAAAGAACAAACTCTTAAAACAATTTTGCATCACATGAAAGCATTGTTTGACTTTGTGCACACATATGTGTGTGGCCCCTTTACCATTGCCTCTGTATCTAGTGTTGATTATGTTTTTATGTTCATTAATGATTATAGCAAGTTTGATTGGGTATTCTTTTTGAAGAAAAAAAATGATGTCTTTCTTCAATTCAAGCAATTCAAGGCAAAAATTGAATTACAATTTGAGAAGCCCATTGAGGCCTTCTGTTCTGACAAAGGAGGAGAGAATATCTCTATTAATTTTATGCAAAGATCATGGTATAATTCAACAATTCACACAAACTAACATCCCCCATAGAATGGTGTTGCAGAAAGATGAAATAGAACCTTCATTGAATGAACTAAAAGTCTTGCTTTTAGTGCAAACATTCCTACTTGCTTTGTGGGCAAAAATTGTTAACACTGCCAATTATTTGACCAATTATCTCCTATTAAAATGAATAGTGGGGTCACCCCCCACCAACAACTTTTTGTGTCACCTTTAAATTTTCTCCATTTGAGGTTTTTTGGGTGTGTTTCATTTGTCCATGCCGCATTCTAGATAGTCAAATGGTCACATAAATCTCTACATTGTGTGTTTTTTGGTTATGACCTTACATCTAAAAGGTATTGGTGTCTTTGTTTAGAAAAAAATATTATTATTTTTAAGGATGTCATATTTGATGAAAATCATCCTAGGTTCTCACTAGCCACCATGGTCAAAGCAATCCCAGCAACTATTGAAACATGTACATGAGCTTTTCAAAACTTGAAAACCCTACGCCAATGAAATTATATTGGTACTTCCCACTAAAGTTGAAGCTCTCAAGGACCTTACACTATTTGAACAAGTTCATTCACATGATTTTGAAGTAGGTACAACTCATGTCTTCACTCCCCATCTATTCAATCTACAACCTAATAGTAATGACTCAATTGGAGATGTGACATTGAAGTCCTACATCTTTAATTTTGCCTAAAGCTTTAAAGTTCAACTTAAAATTGTATTTTTTATTCATCAAGGAATGTAGACATGAGTGGGTAGGCCAATTCATCACCCTCAAAGGTTTCATGATTTTGTGCTTAAATTAACAAAAGTTGTTTTTGAACCCACCAATTATAGTGAAGTGTCCTAACCACCAAAATGGGTTGACACCATGTAACAAGAAATGAATTCAATTCACAATAACCATACTTGGACATTGGTGGACCTTCCAACCAATAAGAAACCAATAATTGTTTAATGTGTCTACAAAATTAAGACCCATATGGATGGATCTACTACAAAGTTCAAAGCGCGATTTGTAGCCTTGGGATTCCAACAATGTGCATGGGAGGAACTCAATGAGCGCTTGTAACTAAATATAACACTCTTCAAACCGTCACAACCATTATATGTCATAAAGGCCAACCCATTTTTTCATCTTGAAATCAAAATTGCCTTTTTGAATGGAGAACATTTTGAAGAGGTGTTCATCCAACAACTTGGAAGGTTTGCAGGTAGTTAGAAGTGTTTTATGGGTTAAAATAGGTTCCTCGAGCTTGGTACACAAAAATTGATGATTGTTTTCAACATTAAGGTTTAATTTGGGGGATGGTAGACATTAATGTTTACTCCCTTAAGGAAGGAGACATAATATTGTTGTTGATCTTATATGTGGATGATGTGTATTTCATTCAAAACCAAACTTCAGAATTGAAATGTCTTCATTTTGAATCAAGACACAATTTGAAATGGCCAACCTAGATTTGTTGTGGCATTCCCTCTACATTGATTTGTCTCACTCAAGTGGAATAATAGTCACCTAGTGTGATTATGGGGTAGATGCAAGCTATAATGACTCACTTTTGTGACAAAACGATGTTTTTTCCTTGGGTACCCTTTATTCAAATGCATGTGGTGATTAATATATCTTTAAATCTACTAATTGGGACTTGGATCTAAATTAATGATTTCATTATGAAGAGAATTGTGTGGTTATACTTTTTTAAAAATCATTTATTAGTAGTAATGGACTTTTGAAATCGAAAAATATGAACCAATTATTTAATTGGAACATCACAAAATGAAAAAATTTATTTGATTCACATTGCAAATTTGTTATTGAGACTCAATATATAATGTAATACTAAATGATAAATTCATACGAAGAATTTTTTTTTTGAAAACTTTAACCATTTAAAAGTTAGGGACCTTTGAATGGTCAAAATTTGACCATATTTTCATAAATCCATATGAGTTGCAATATTTATTTTTATTTCAATTTTTTTGTCCCAAAAACATATTTTTTGAAAGATTTAGATGGGGCATTATTTAGATAGATTTTTTGGGTTTTTTTTTAGGACATCCAAATTTAAAAATGACGTCAGTTACATTAAATACAACTTTTCACATAGATTTGGGAAGGTTTGTAGGTGATTGAACATGTATTATTCAAATATTAGAATAATAACATTTAAAAAGTAACAACCATGTCCATTTGAATCATTTTAAAGAATCTTGTATAAATTTATAAGAAGTGTAATTTTTGCCAATATTGAACCACCATAACTTGCATCTACCTTATGTTGTTTAGATGTTCACAGAATTTGATTTCCTACATTGTAATGTAACAATTATTCTTGTACTTCCTAGATTGAAACTCAAGATAAACATGGTAGTTCCACCAATAGATGTTCAACTATACCAATGCATGGTTGTGAAATTCATCTTCCTCATTCAAACACAATGTGACATTACCTTTGTGATCAACATGATCAATTAGTTTTCGCATTAGCTTTAAATCCATTATTTGGATGTGATATTGAACATTTGTTTCAATACATCAAAGGTACATATAACATACCACATTGTTATTGTCAAGTCCTTAGTCACTAAAATAAAGTGAAAAAAAACAAATATAGACAAGAAGGTAGACTAGGCCCTTGTGGGCCCTAAGTTATAGTCCCTTTTCAACAGCCTTGTGACAATAACTTTGTTACAACAACCTTGATTTTAATGAACTTCGAATGGTACTTGTTTGGCAACCTACTAGCCAAAAAACACAATAGAAAATTCACACACATGCACCTTTACTTATTTTACAAAATATGAACAACAATGCACTAATTTCACAACCCAACCACAAGTGTGGAGGTGTTCTACTCTACTATGTTTTTTCCTAATCTTCCTAAATAAGCCAAAAAAAACTAATGTCTTCTAGCCTACCTTTTTTCTTTTCCATGTTCTCCCCCATGCATGTTTCAACATAGTTAAATTTTTAAGTGTTTGCCATGTCCTAGATAAAGTTATTGATGCCACTTCATGCTTCAAAATTCTGTCCATAGTTCTTTTTCACATTCATCCATCGTCCCTACCATCCTCTTTTGGTTGTTAACAGTACTTTAGATCTTAAGATTTGTTATTAGCCAAGGGAGGATAATATTTCATTTGGATACTTAAATGCCAATTGGTTTGGGCACTTACATGATAGAAAATCCATTACAAATTACATTTTCAAACTTGGTTCAAACCTTATTACATGGAGAAGCAAAAAAAAACCATGCACTGCCCTTTCATTTACAGAAATAGAATATGTGGCATTAAATAATGGAGCCAAAAAAACTATCCGGTTGAAGAAACTTCTTCATGAGCTACAAATTGTGTATACAATAAAACCAATTGTACTCATGTGTGATAATCAAAATGCAATCAAACTTTCGGAGAATCTTATCTTTCATGATCACACCAAACATTTTGTGATCACACACCATATCATTAAAAAATAAGTAGGAAAAAAAGAGATTGAAATTACCTACCTACGTATCTACCTAGGTAAATAAATAGATACGTAAGTTTAAATTACTTATGTAAATAAGTAAGTAGGTTGTTTTACCTACATAATTTTACTTACTTGCCTACTTACATAGGCTTATGTACCTACTTACCTATTGTCACAGGCACAAAAACAACCAAGTGTACAAGATTTCCTCAACCAAAATTAGAACAAAGGTAGGTTTAATTCCAAATCCAAATCCGAAACAAAAAAATCAGGAACAAAAACATGATATGTGTAAGACAAGAATCCAACAAGATTTTATTACATGAACAAAACAAGAACATAACAAGGTTGTGACACGAAAACGTACCCAAAACTAGTGTTGAACAAATTCAAAAAATAGGAATTCTACTTCTATTTATACCCATTGGGCACCTAGCTCAAAAAAGGTTTTCAAACACTTCCAACCCACACATGTGGCCCATGTTCACCTGTGTGTGCCCATGTGCACTCATGTGTGAACTTTGAGTGAATTAGAACTCAATTAAAAATTAATTAAGAGTTAATTAGAGATGAACTAAATGTGAATTGAAAGTTAATTAAAAGTGAACTAGGACTTAAGGGCACAACATGCAAAAGTAGACTAATTGGTGATCCTTGCTGCAAAAAAAATAGTATATGAAAAATAGATTTTGAATTTTTGAATTTTAGTCTTTTTACCAATGTTATAAATTTTGGGGTGTATTGGCCATGTTAAATAAACCATATATGCTCATCCCCAATTTATATTATTATTTGGTTATTTCATTTATTTATTACAAGCTTATATTTGGTACTTTTTCAAAATGAAACTATTCAAATGATGTGTTATTAATGTTTGAGCTATCAAGCATATAGATACACATTTTTTGAAACTTAAATATTTCAATTAGGACAATGTTAAGCCCTTCAAAAGTAAGTTTTTCCTTATGTAAATTTGGAGCACTAAAAACCTACTTTTCACTATGAATTACAAATATATTTGTGTTTATAACATGGGAAAACATGCTTTAAACATTATTTGAAGGAGCCATAAAAATGAATTAAAAAAATGAAAGGTCATGATTATACTTTATGTTTATTTTGTGCAAAATAAGACAACAACAGCAAATGAAGAAAACTGAATGAAAATAGGTTGGAAAAAAAGTAAACACAAATTTTTAAGCTTTTAAAAACTTTTTCATGTCATATTACTTGTGCTCATGTAGTTTAAATGCTACTTTTCAAAGACTGTGTCCTACTTTTTAACCTCCAAAGTTGAGAATTTTATTTTTCTTCATTAGTGGGATATTTTTTTGGCTTACTTTACCATGCTTATCCCTTTAACTAAAAGTGAATTCAAAGTTAATTAGAAGTGAATTGGAAGTGAACTAAAAGTTAACTAAAAATGAATTAGGATTTAACTAAAAATGAACTAACAATTAATTAAAAGTGAACTAAAACTTAATTGTAAGTTAATCGAGAGTGAATTGAAACTAAATTTAAAATCAGGTACAAGTTCATTAAAAGTCCTAGATGAACATTCATATGATGACATTGACATTTGTGACACCTACTTACTCACATAAATTCATTTGATTTTTTTCCAAAATATAATTAAATATGCCATGTGGCAAACTTCAATTGCACCATGTGTCATAATTTATGACCATCTAAAATGAATGTTCATAATGGATGGCCAAGATCAATGTTTGAATAATAAAAGAATTTTCACTCAAAATTCTTCACAATGCCACATGGTGGATGTTGGTATTGCCAAGTGGCACCATCACAAGTCATTGGAATTTGATGGCATGGAATTTTTCAACATTTAAAATCATTGTTTTGAAATTACATCAATTTAAAACATGTGGCAAATAATGTGTGGATATTTGACAATTGCAACTATGGTCAAAGGATGAACATGTATATGTTGACCATATACATCATCCATGGTCCATTTGGTGACATCATGTTGAGTCATGATTTGTGATGACTAAATGTTGGGTGCGACTTCACTTATGCAATTAAAAACCATTTTAGTTGTAAATGTTATTTGCAACTATTTTATAGTCACAAATTGAAGTCACAAATTGGTACTTTTCTTTTAATATTGATGGCATTGGTTTTTATCAATGTTGGGTGGTTACCTAGTTTGGCCACTTAGGATTGTTGGTTTTAGTTCTAGTTAGTAAAAGTTAAATTGGAATTGGATCTAATTTTCAAAATTGGAACTAGAACCATGATTCAAATTGGATCCAATTTTGGAACCCAACTTGGACCCCATTTTGGAATTTGGAACTAGACTTTTTGAAAATATTTATTTTGGGGAAAAAAGGTTTGGAACCATGGTTTATCTAATAGTTAACCAATGATGTCACACCAAGTTGCTGGGAATAGGAATTGGGTTTAATTTCCAAAACTAGAACCTAAAATATTTGTTTTTAAGAACTAAACCAAGTTGTTTAAAACTAGAACCATGTTTGATTTCTAGAATTAGAACTTGGAATATTTCATTTCCAAGAACTTGGATCTAGGGTTCAAGCGGTTGAGGGACTGGAACCATTCTAATTTATTTAAAAAAACCCAAAACCATAGGTTTTTTTATAAAGGTCAAGAACCACCCAACATTGGTGTTTTTATGCATAAGAGAAAGTGTGACCAAAATTGGGGCATAGAAGATCTACCAACTACATTATTTGCACTACCATTCCCATACACAACTCATCCAAACATTTGAAAAAAAATAATTCATAACATCATGAAAACATACTTCCAATGATCAACATCAAACCTTAAAAATCAACACACACTATTTACTATAATATTTAACAACCCTAGATCAGAGAAAATGGATCAAAATTCTCTCTATTCACCTTTCTAGTCTATGGACAAGTATCATCCCATGCTCACAAAGGTAGAAATCCAAAATATCCACCCTTATCTCCTCAATGATGAATTCCCAAACCAAGACATCCTTACTCCATGATCCCACAACAAAGATAAATTCTACCCAAACCTTTATGCATAGGACTTGTTAGATTCATGAACCTAGACAATGTCATCCTTTGCAAATCTCTAGTTTCAAGTCAAGGGGAACACAAAACATTAATGACACTATTATGTTCTATGACTTCATAGAAAACTATACCTACACAATGGAAAATAAAAATTGGATACAACCTTTGTTGCAGATAACAAAATCAATAGAGAAAACAACATGATCACACAAAACAATGGTATTTAGTTTTCTATGTCCTCCTTTGCCAAGAACGTTGATCCCCTTAAATCCCCTTTCCAACTCCTTATCTCCATCCTTTTTCTTGCATTTCCTCCACACAATGTTTCCACAAAGAGAATTCGTAGAAAGCTTATCAACTAACACACATGTTCAACAACAAGCCAATTATAAAAGAATTGGATGTTTCCACAAAGAGAATTCATAGAAAGCTTATCAACTAACACACATGTTCAACAACAAGCCAATTATAAAAGAATTGGAGTAATGGTAGCACCATTGTTGGCCTCATTGCCTTTTTTTCTTCAAGGACAAATTGCCAAGAAGGTGACGATCACATCGCCTTGCAACAAAGTAGATAAGATAAAACCCTAATTATGTCTTGTAACTCATAGGACATGCCTTCAGGTCACAAAGGTTCCAAGTATATAACCTTATGAATTTAAGGTCTATTTTGAGGTTCGTAGGCCAAAGGGAGGGATTGAAAAATCTAAAAAATCTTATATGGAAAAATGTTTTCCTATGTAAAATATAGTAGATTTTTTTCCCCTAATAAAATATGAGAAAAATGAACAAGTTAAATAAGTAAGTAACTTTTGCTAGTAAAAAATTATCCTAACATGTTAGTGGGTAACTTTGGACAAGTGAAAATGATCAATGTTATGCATGTAAATGGTTTGAAGTTACACTTCATGTAAATGTAAATCCCATAACACAAAATTTATTTACATTTCATGTAAGTGTTTAATATTCATTTACATTCATATAAATATAAAAAAAACATATCATGTAAATGTAAGATTACATAAATTTAATTTTTTTACCATATAAAACAATGTAAGTGTAAAACAATATAAAAAAAAACATGATTTTTATTTGGGGAAGGGGGATTTCATATTCCTTTTGTTATAGGTCAACTAAATGACCCATTGCATAATTTAAAAAATTAAAAAAAAAGAAAAAAAAGAAGCACTCAAAACTA
>Ga0209611_10011285_pt1 | contig 12927 bp, 13 predicted proteins | sample S1TSphgellanicum_3_FD_187693 | JGI IMG/M metagenome (GOLD analysis project Ga0209611, IMG submission 187693) | Host-associated microbial communities from peat moss isolated from Minnesota, USA - S1T2_Fc - Sphagnum magellanicum MG (SPAdes) (version 2) | ecosystem: Host-associated > Plants > Peat...
TTCAGAATTTTTTTTCCACAAGCCTCTTTGATTAGCCTATCACAAAAAAATTCTCAAACCTTGAAAACTCCCCAATGTAGAACTAGTATTCAATCTAAATTCTTTTAAATAGAAGTACTCACTCCAAACATAGAATCATATTACATATAGTAAAGGAACGATGAAGCCTCCCTTAAATCCGGACGGACAGTGGCCACGGACGGTAGCTAAATATGTCCGTCGCTACTGTCCATCCGGATTCAGGGGAAGGACTTCTCTTCTTCTTCTAGACTAGATAACACTGCGCAGCAAAAATGTACGCACGGAAACTACTTCTATACATCATCTTCATCAGCAGCAGAATTTGTAGAGAAAGCCAGTTGCAGCAACAGCATTAGCAGACGAAGGAAGAGGAGAAGAAAGATTGGTGTGGTGGTGGTTCTAGATTCTTGGTCGTTGTGGAGGGATTTTGAATCATTGGCATCTTCATCATCTTCATCAGCAGTAGAATTTGTGCCGGCCTGCGTGCCTGTTCCTGAGTCATCAGTTAGGGTTTTCAATTAGCACACACCGCGCAGCAAAAATGTACGCACGGAAACTACTTCTATACATCATCTTCATCAGCAGCAGAGTTTGTAGAGAAAGCCAGTTGCAGCAATAGCATCAGTAGACGGAGGAAGAGGAGAAGAAAGATTGGTGTGGTGGTGGCGCTGAATTGCAAACAACCATTATTAGTTACCGGAAGCCGCTACCATGGTCCCTTTTCCAGCCCCAGCAGGTGGTTCCATCTCCTTCTTTCTACCTCTTCTCGCTTTGCTTATAGTGTTTAATTGAGGTGGAAACGAATTACCAAACAGTAGGCTAAAACTGCACCGCAAGTTTGACCTAATAGGATTGCAGGAAAATTTTTAGAGAATTTTAATATAATATTAAACAAGTAAGAAGTACATTTGAAATTAATTGGTGAATATGGTGTTCAAACAAATCAATAGAGCTTTTTATAACATATTTTTCTTCCTTCCTTTCCTTTCATCCTGATTTTCCTTCCTTTCAAACACCCTAAACCACAAGCACCCTAAACCCACCCAATACAGGGCCCCTTCACCTGAATTTTTCCTTTCTTCCTCCCACCCCACCAACGTCCCTCTGCTGACCCTGATTTTTCCTTTCTTCCTTCCCAGTAAGAAGTACATTTGAAATGGGTGCATATTCATGTTAGATTTTGAATGGTGCCAGGGTTTTTGCAAAGTGATTTGAATGGGACTGCACGATTTCATAGCTTGAGGCAGAGAAGGGTGGGTTTACTGTAGGATCTTTGTCTTCAGGGCAGTCTTAGATTGCATTGCATGCACAAATGTAAACATAACTGAAGCCTTCGATGGATGATTGTTCCTCTCTGCATTTATTCACACAGCTCTTTGCAGAGTACCATGGTTTGTACACTGCTGAACTTTGTCTTAGATGGAAATGAATATAGAATAGGGTTCCAAATTGAAGTCAGAGGAATATGTAGCACGGTGCAGTGTAACGCTACTACGTTGGGAGTCTTCATGTCCAGTTGTCTTGATGGTGCTTTTATTTTGGGGGATGGGGTCAGAGAGCTGCTTCTAATGTGCGACGTGCCCAATGGTTTAAAAAAATATTGATGATGGCCCAAACAAAGTGGCTCCTTCAAAGCCAAATAAACAAACTTTTGAGTGCACCCCAGTCACTAATTAATAGAATCAACAATAGGTATCCTCCTAATAGCTCACTTATACCAAGCCGCACAATTCTGTAGACGCCATCCCTAGACAAAAACAGCTGCAGATGCCAAATTACATTAGTAAATATGGGTTTGACTATTCTCATCTTTTAATTGATTAATTAATTATTTATTTATTTATATCTCCACACAAATACAACCTCTACATATTTTCCTTTATATGTAATATGTACTCTATGAAATTCCAATAGGTAACCCCCTTTTTTTTCCTTTTTTTTGGATGATTAATTTAGATTAATGCAATATATTTTTTGATTTTCCATACTAATTCCAAGCTTTAATTGCATGGTTGATCACTATTTTTAAAAAAATACAAATGGGTTTTTTCTTACATTTAGTGGGGGCCATGGTAGCTCATAATGACACATGTGTTAGGTGACCACCTTTTGTGATTTCATCCATCCATATTTCCATCCATTCATTCATCCATCCATCCATTAATAACAAGCTGCTGCTACAATTTATTAGTTGCATCTTTCGTGATTTTGTACCCTCTCCTAATTTACTCCTCCTGATTTATCAGACTCCTTCACAAATTCAGCATTTATTAAATTATTTTGAAAATAATTAAATTTTGAAAAAGGTAATTACCAAGAATGCCAAAATGAACAAAAAAAAGTTTTGGGGGGTCAGATTTGGGATTTGAGAACTCAAGTCTATGGGGGCCAAACACCCATCACACACAATCTAGACAAGCCAAGATTGCAATATAGTCGTTAGAATTTGGTGTCTCTTGCTAATGATATTTTCAAAAAATTAAAAATCTAGAGCCGACGTTTAAGATTTTAAATATATTAATTATTTGGCAAACATTTGCTGAATCCGTTCAATGACTATGATATATATGTTCAAATGAGAGAAGATGGATTTTTATAAGTCCATACAATACTGCTTTGAAATACTTTGTGTGTGTGTGTCTCTCTCACACACACTTTCTCTTATTCTGTATTGTGATCTTTGCAGGAATCAACAACGCCTTGAGCAAATAAGTGAGTACAAACTAATAAGCCATGGACTTTCATTTCCTCATTGCGCAACATGGTAGTGCTTTGGCTGTTTTGATGGCCCTTCGGCAGCACCTAGAAGCTCAACGGAATGACGAGCAAACTGACTCTTTGGAAAATCCTGTTCCACGTATTGATGTTGTAGTAGAATTCAATCAAGGCACGTCAGAATCTGCACATGAACGTCGCAATCGCTTATAGAGAAAACGGCGTGCTCAGCAATGTGAACAGCGTTCTCTTGGCAAAGACGCATTACAATTGTTTGGAGACGAAGATGCGTCAGCCCCGGGACGATGGGATTGTGGAGAAATGGACACAATATGTGGATTCTGCAGTGCGAAAATGTGGATCAAAGAACGATCGGCAACGTCGATAAATAACAACCCACAATTTTCTCTGTGTTGCAAGAATGGCAAAGTTTTGTTGCCGAATCTTCCTGCAACATCGCAAGAGCTAGAAGTTCTTTTAACCAGTAAAGCAAGCAGTGCCATCAAATTTCGAGATCAGATTCGCATGTACAATTCAGTGTTGGCATTCATTTCGCTCGGTGCCAAAGTTGATGAGTCAGTAACAGGAGGCCCTGGACCGTACTCCTTTCGCATTTAAGGTGAACTTTATCACAAAATCGGATCCCTATGTCCTGCTGAAGGGCAACGGCCACAGTTTGCACAACTGTACATTCATGATGCGAAACATGAACGTCAAAATCGCTATGTCGTTATGCCCTCGCTTGATCCAACGACATTGGATCGATTGTTGACCATGATGTACAATATCAATCCCTATGTCGAAGTGTTCAAAATGGCAAGGGATATGATGGCAACAAAAGGTGCTCCCGTGGATTTGAAATTGCGTCTCATTCCTCTCGAACAAAAGATGACCGCCGATACAATGTGCCGACGGCCGATGAAGTCACTGCATTGATGGTAGGAGATGGTTTTGAGGCTGTAAACAGATGTGATGTTGTCCTTACTTAGCAAGCTGGCCCGTTTCAGCGCATTTCCAAACTACATGTGGGATACATGGCTCTACATTATCCGTTGCTATTTCCTTATGGTGAGGATGGATGGCATCCGAATATTCCGCTCAAAGGTGTTGTTGCTGATGCAGATTTGGATGACGACCATGTGGAAGAATTTGAGCTTCAAAGAAAACATTGTAATGTGACAATGGCGGAATTTTATGGTTATCGACTTCAACATCGAGACACCGATGGCATTGCGTTGCTTTGAGGTGACCGATTACGGCAACAATACATTGAGGATGCCTATGCGGCTATCGAACAAAATTGCTTGAAGTATCTACACCCTAAACCCTGAATCAAAAAAAACTTCGCGCGGATTTTTATCAAGGCCTTCAAGATGCCATCGCTGCAGGTGACACTAGCGCTGCTGCCATCGGACAAAGGATCATTCTGCCATCTTCTTCCACAGTAGGTCCACGTCACATGGTTCAAAATTATCAAGATGCCATGGCAATCTGTAGATGGGCCGGATGCTCGGATGCGTTTGTTACATTCACTTGCAATCCCCAGTGGCTTGAAATCAAGAGAGCGTTGCTACTCGGACAGCAACCTCAGGATCGACCGGATTTGGTAACCCAAGTGTTCAAAATCAAGTTGAAGGAGTCGATCAATGACATTCACAAGAAACATATTCTAGGATGCACAATTGCGGGAATCTATGTCGTTGAATTTCAAAAGCGTGGGCTATCGCATGCACACATTCTCATCTTCTTTACCGAAGATTGCAAGCCACACACGGTCGAGGATGTAGACCGCATGATTAGTGCTGAACTTCCGAATTCAGAAACAAACAAGTTGGCCCACGAGACAGTTGCCAGATGCACAATGCATGGTCCATGTGGAGCTGCGTTCCCAAATGCCCTATGCATGGAAGAAGGCAAATGCAAAAAACAATATCCACGCAAGTTCCAATCCGAGATAGTGACGGATGTAAACGGATACCCTATTTATCGGCATAGAGATACGGGGCACACAGTTGTGGTTCATGGCATTGAATTGGATAATCGTTGGGTGGTACCGCACAATGTCTATTTATTGACCAAATACGATGCGCACATCAACATTGAGGTCTATAACAATATTCGTGTAGTCAAGTATTTATTCAAGTACATATATAAAGGACATGATCATGCAACTATTGAGATCTCACGCTAGAGCGACAATGCCACCAAAGGAAATGTGGTCGATACTGGTGAAATTAAAAAATATCTTGACTGTCGCTATGTATCTGCATTGGAAGCAGCGTGGCGCATCTTCAAGTTTGATATGCATGAGCGATTTCCTGCAGTTGAACGTCTGCAATACCATTTGCCCAATGAGCAAATGGTGTTGTTTCGCGATGACGATGATGTGTAGGAAGTGGCAACACGGTCAGCCATTTCCAGAACGATGCTGATAGAATGGTTCAAAACAAACCAAGAATCGGAAGTTGCACGAAGCCTCACGTTCGATCAATTCCCTCAGCAATGGGTGTGGAATCGGAAGTTGAAGCAATGGACACTACGCAAACAAGGCTTTGCCATTGGTCGCATGTATTATGCACACCCAACATCGGGTGAACGTTACTATTTGCGAATGCTGCTGAATTGCGTCAAAGGTGCCACATCCTACGAACATTTGCGGACAGTGGATGGCAGAGTGCACGACACATTCAAAGATGCATGCATTGCGATGGGTTTGCTTGTAGATGATAATGAATGGGATCAAGCCTTGGAAGAAGCCGGTGTTTGGGCCTCAAGACGATAGCTGCGTGACATGTTTGCCTCCATGTTGATGTTTTATGAGGTCACGAATCCGAGACAGCTATGGGATGCACATTGGGAGTCTTTGAGCGATGACATTGAAGTAATGACACGCTGCGAGCGTGCTGATCCAATTATTACCCTTCTTGAGGATGCGTTAAAGGATCATGCACTGTATGAAATCGATCAGGTTCTCATGCGCAATGGACACCGCTTGGAAGATTTTCCAATGCTTCCCAAGTCTAATTACATCCCTTCTGTTCATGGAGGAAATCGATTGGTCCAAGAAGAACTGGCTTATGATCGACATTCATTGACCATAGATGCGGATAATGCAGAAGATAGGCTCAATGATGATCAACACAACGCATACGAAACTATTTTGAATGCCTTGACGAACAAAAAGGGCAAACTATTCTTTGTGTATGGCAGTGGTGGAACTGGTAAAACATTTGTTTGGACAACACTTCTGTCCCGTCTACGAGGGCAAGGCAAAATCGTGCTTGCAGTTGCCTCATCAGGAATTGCGTCTTTGTTGTTTCAGGGCGGCAGAACCGCTCATTCAAGATTCAAGATTCCAATTGATCTGCACGATGAATCAACTTGCAACATCACACAACAACTGAAAGTGGCCGAGTTGGTGCGTAAAGCTGATTTGATCATTTGGGATGAGGCACCAATGATGCATCGCTGGGCTTTCGAAACTGTTGATCGCACCCTGCGTGATTTGATGCAATTGGATGACGCACAGGCAACCGGGAAAATCTTTGGTGGGAAAATTGTGGTCCTTGGTGGGGATTTTCGACAAATCTTGCTTTTCGTTCCCAAGGCGGGACGAAAAGACATTGTCAGTGCTTCCTTGCCTCGATTGCATCTTTGGTAGCATGTTACAATTCTTCGTCTTCATATTAACATGCGAGTCATGGCAACCAATTCTGAAAAGCAACGAAAGTTTGCCAAATGGGTGTTGAATGTTGAAAACGGTAGTCTTCCCGCCATTGCAGGAGAAAAAGGTGTCAATCCAGATTGGATCAAGATTCCATCCCATATGAGGCTGCTAGCAGGAGATTGCAGCTTAAGAGGATTAATCCGAACCATCTATCCGAATCACCGATGCCACTCTGGGGATGCCATGTACCTTATGTAACACAACATTCTAGCCCCCAAAAATACTGACGTTGATGAAGTCGACAATGCAATTTTAGAATCGTTATCTGAAGAATCACACACATACCTGAGCGCAAATTCTTTGGCTTCAACAGAAGAAGGTGCAAGTGTTGCTGCAGGAGTTTCAATGGATTCATTGTATCCGGTGGAATTTCTAAACACTTTGCGATTCAGCGGTATCGCAAATCACGAGTTGCAACTCAAAGTGGGTGTGCCAATCCTTTTGTTGCGCAATCTCAATCAATCAATAGGATTGTGCAATGGTACGAGGTTGATTATCAAAAGATTGGGTCAGCGTGTCATTGAAACGGAGATCATCACAGGGAACAATGTTAGTAAACGTGTGTTCATACCTCGCATCATCATGTCCCCCTCCGGGACTGATTGGCCATTTGTTTTGGGTCGTCATCAATTTCCAGTTCGAGTGGCATTTGCGATCACAATCAACAAGAGTCAAGGTCAAACATTTAACAACGTTGGGGTATATTTGCCGTCTCCGGTCTATTCCCATGGTCAGCTATATGTTGCTATTTCACGGGTCACAAGTAGTGCAAACATCAAGATTTTCAGCGGCCAGGGTCCCGCTAGATACATGCGAAATGTCGTATATAAAGAGGTTTTGGAACTATAGTTCGTAATCGTAGTTTCGTCCATCCCGTCATCCGTCTATTTAAGCCGGACGAATGACGAACACAAGAGAGAGTTAAACAGAAGAGAGAGCCATAGAGAGAGAGAGAAAGAGGGGGTCCTTGAAGCATGACAAGAGGCTGCTTTAAATATGAAGTTTTTCTCTGTAATGGAATTCTGTTTTTTTTTGTTTTTGGTAAATTCTTCAGGATGTTTTCCTGTCTACATTTGTTGCATTAATAATATTTGTGCAATGTCCATTTTCAGCACTAAATATTCAAAAATAAAATAATTATTCAATATGGTATTTTCAATGCTGAAGTTGCCACCAAAGGTGGGCGTGGAAGGGGGGGGGGTAGGAGAGAGAGAGAGACTGTGTGGTCACGAGAGCTGCCATTTTTTCTTTTTTGGTGGGTTAGGACTGGCAAAGACCCAGTAGTTTAGGTGCATGTTTGATTTATTTTAAACACACACCTGTGCATTAGGCACGGGGCGCACACTAATGTTTAAATATTTGCTCGATCTATATAGGTTCCAAGAAGACAATGGTGAACAAAACATATGAGACAAAGTGAGGTTATATTGAAACATTATGATGAACACATTGGGTGTATGTATAAGTACACATTATTTGTGCATATGATAAATTGTACTTATACAACTTGAGGAACATGTTGAAAACATTTTTGGGAACTTGATGAAAACGAATTGGGAATTAAAAAATTCAACAACCTCCCCCTCCCCCCCACTTCTTTAAATGAAAATAATTTGTTGTTGCCTCACCTCATTTGCTACCAAGAATTTCTATGCTGACTTATGTTTTTTAACATGTTTGGGTGTAGAATGATGGCAAGATCATGAATCATGGGTACATACTTAGTTATCCTCCTTTTCATCAAATGTTTTCATGCAATCCTACATGGAACGCTTATTGGATTCATAGGAAAAATGAATAGAAAACCTATATTGGAACACTTATTGGATTCAATATCTCTGTCAAATTAGTTTAGACATCTTATGAAAGGCCAAACTTAAGCCCATTTTAAATGGGGTACTTCTAAGGTTGAAATCCCTAGGAACCAACTTGGATTCATGTGAAGCAAATGGAATCCTTGAGTTGGACCTTGCCTTGGACGTTAGCTTGCATCTTGGTTCTTCAAATCATGAACTCTCCTTTTTTTCCTTTCTTTTGGTTTGAACCAATTGATTTTCTGTCACAACCCCACTTTGGCCAAGTGTGGGGGTGAAGCCCAACACTTGGAAAGTTGGGGATTTGGGGTCCTCCGGGACTCCCGAATGTTCAGAGTTCGACAGCAAGGCCCAAAACACTTCATCTTGAGGTGTTCTTGGTGTCATTGGAAAGGTCTTGAAACGTAGATATCGAAAATGACCTCGCATTGGCCATTCGGACATCTACAGCCCAAGTTATGGGCAAAAAGAAGGGCCAGGAGTCAAACTGTCAGTTTGACTCCCGACCACTAAAAGTTAGGAATCGACTTCTTCCTGACGTTCGAATTGAGAGTGCAACATGGCGTTGGAAAGATCGCAACGAGGGCTACAACTTTGGTTTAGACCTTGTCGCAATTGGACTCCAAAGTCGGGAGTTATGGCCGTTCAAAGTTCCGAGAGTCTAGTCGGGACAATTTTGGGACTCCATTTTCGGGAGTCCCAACAAAAATGTGCCATTTGGATGTAGCCTCGGCGGCGAGCTGCAGAGAATACTATAAGGAGTAAGGTGGTGGCTTACTCCCGAGTCCGAGCCGTGGTGAGTCTTGTGTGTCCAAGTGCTCGTGGTAAGTCCCAACACCCAAGGGTGTTCCGAATGCTAAACTAACCTCTTGTGGTTAGTTTTTGGATGCAGATTCACACGAGCTAAACTAGTCCCTCTTCCTAGTCTAATCCCTGGGCTCCCAACTCGACCCTTTACCCCTTTTTAGAGTTGGAAGCCGGGAGCGTGCCCCCAAGTCTCAACTTTCCGCAACTTGACTTTGTGGAACCTTCAAGTGGGTTTCACCCCATGACTTGGGAGCACGTCATTTTCCTTCCAAAATGGTGCCATGTAGGTTTAGCCTTGATTTGTCACTTTTTGGTCTTCAACCTTCATCTAAAGTTCATGGGTCCATTTTATGGCGATTAGCCAATAAAATTGTTCTATTTCATTGGACTCTAGACCTTGGATCCTCATCTAAAGTGGCCCTTAGCCTAAGGCAACTTATAAAACTATATAGCCATGATGAAAATAATTAATTCACTGTTGCGTAATAATTAATTCACAACCTTTTTAAAATGGAAACCTTTAAAATAATTAAAAACCCCATCATAGAGAGGTGTAAAAATAATAGAAGTATGAAATAAGAAAATATTTGTTTTGTTAGAATTAAACAAACCCCACAAAAATGGCAAGAATTTGAATAGCCAAAGACACACCCAACTTTACAATGAATGGTGAATGTGACTTTATGAATGTGAGAACAAAATTGAATTGGTTGTGGATAACTACTTACAAAATATTCCAAATGAATTTGTCTAGACTATGTGTTTATTTAAATTGGTTAAAAAGTTCTTAACCAAACCAAAAATTCTATCAATGATTGCAAAAAATTTCAAAGAAATTCAATATTGATTCTTATTGTGGCAAACCCATCCCCATCCATGAATTTAAGGTATAAAAATCTTTAATAGTGAATGTCAAATTTCATACAAAACAATTAAAAGTGACACAAAACACAAAAATGGACCTACTTTATAAATGTAACTAATGTAATTCCATGGTGCTTAATTTTTTCTGTTGAAATGTTGCTACCACAATTTCTTTTGGTTTGGTGTCTCTTTTTTGTTGTTCAGAAGAAATAAAAAATAACAAGATCAACATGAACAAAAATATGAAATATGATTAAAGACAAAATTTGGTAGCATTGGACATAGGGTAAATTATTAGATTGATGAATATGTGATCTTTCCAAGATCCATACCAAGTAAGTTATGGGCCTATTATCTTGCTGAAATTCATTCCATTCTACTCTATAACATTTAGACTTCCAAAAAAAAAATCTGATTAATAATCAAGTATAATTTAAAATCATTGTGTATCACCTAGATATTTGCCTACCATAGTACCATGGCAACTTTGGCACTAATTATATTATCTTAAGAAATGTTGAAAATTTCAAAAAAATAGCTTTTTCAAAAAAGAAAATTGTGAAAGAAAATAAAAAATATTTTATTATTCTGAAATGTTTTAATTTTTGACATGAAATCTTCAAAATAAAATAATTATTCAAGACCAAATTGTTGAACTTGCTAAGGTACCATGATATATCTTTCACAATAAATTTTTCACCCAAAACATTTTCATCATCGATGTATCAAACCACTTAACAATAGGTATGGAATAATTCCTTTCAAATAATGGAACATGCTAGGAAATGTTTCAAAATAGTTGGAACACTTACACAAAACAATGTGAACATGAATATTTACATTTAGTGGGAGTAGCTTTGCATGAAATCTGATACTATCAAATTTCAAATTTTAGGTTTGTAGAGGGTCAATTATGAATGACACCAATGTCTTTTTGAGTTATAAACTCCAAACCCAAAAATTGAAGGAAAAGTGATCAACTAAAGGCACTAGGCTAGATGGAATTGAAAAGATTGCAATGTCTTTCACCTTGCAAATTAGTCCAATATGAAGCATTAAAACATTTTTGAATCCTTTAGTATGAAGAGTAGGAAGACCTCAAAAGGAAACACAATCCTTCCGTCATGTGCAAGGTTTAACCAAATAACAAACCTTGCAAAACTTGGGGCGAATGTGAAAAATGGAAAACCAATGGGGTGCAATTTTATAATGAGGCATGAACTCAAGGAATCGACCAAGCTTGTGGGAAAGAGAGCTCAACACATAAAAATGACCCTTGGGACACATAGGGTAAAACATTTTGCCATGTTGTCAATTCTTGGCGAGGGGGAAGATAAGAACCGATCTCCAAAGCTGAATAAAAAACAAGTGAGAACCAAAAGTGGTGCATGCTTTCATCTTTAGATGCAATATAAATCAACATCCAAAACAACATGATAAGTGCATTGAACTTCTTTCTACTTTTTCATTTAGTTTGGTGACATTTGTACCTTGCTTTCCATTGTAAACTCATGTTCAATTGTAATTTGGGTTGCGTATAATCCAAATATTAGATCATGACTATCTATTATTAACATATCAAACATGTCATTAGGTGTACTTTGTATGTATCTATTATAATCAGTTTCTAAGTTTTTCATAGTATTAGTTTGAAAGAATTTCTTAATTCTTATTTCAAGGTTTTTGGTTAGAGCACAAGGTTTGGTAAGTATGAAACTCTCTCTCTCTCTCTCATTTTGTGATGATATGAAATGAGAAAGATTCATAGATGATTGGTTCAACAAAGTTTGAGAACAATCTATGAATGTTTTATATGTAAGTTGGAAATGGAAATCTATGAACTAACCAAACATCATGATATTTCAAGTGTCATAAAAGATATGTAGGTACTACCATGGCAAGTTCAACACTAATTATATTAATTTCAGTAAATGTCAAAATTTTCAAAAACCATTTTCCTCAAAGAGTAAAATTTAAGGAAGATTTTTAAATTTTTTTAAAAATCATGGAACATTCTTTTTTGACACGAAAACTTCAAAATAAAATAATTATTCAACACTGAAATGTTGAACTTGCCATGGTGTTCCTTTTGACATAGATTCCTATGGATGTTTTTTCTAAATTTTTGGGGGTTTAAGAATGGACCACAATGTGTCATCTTCTTTTCTTTGTTATTAAATAAGTTAAAGAATTTCAAATTAACATGTGAATTTGTGGATGATTGATTGAAATTTTTATTTATCACCTTTGTTCACTAATTAATTAACACACTGAAAAGTTTTCTAAATGGGGCTAAAATAAAAACGCAACTAATTCTTTATTGCAAGGGGGCAAAATATATTGCAAAATCACTTTCACAACAATGAACCTATAGGAAATTAAATCAGTGGCATATTGGAAATTAAATCAGTGGGTTTTTTTGGGGGGAATTTTTTCTACGATTTGGCGAAATGTTTGCAGAAAAAATAGAAAAAAACAAAAAAAAGAAAAAAATTTAGAGAAGTTTACAGAAAATTTTCTCTCCATTTTTCGGAATAAAGATAATTAAATTAGCCACATCTAGAGGTAGGCACTATCTAGGTCGGCATATGTAGCAGCATTTTTGTAAAAAAGATAACAGCCTACTTAGGACAGTCGCCATTTCATGCTGTGGATCCTCGCCCGTGGACCTGCTACTCAAGTAATTTTGAAAAAGCCCTGATTGGAAGAATTTGGGACTTAGCAGGTCCAGTTACGTTAAGTGGGCCGCGAGCATTCTTAGCGGCTTCGTCTAGGCCGGGTAAATGAAACAAGTTACAACACGTGGACCAACGCACAGTTGCCGCACGCTGCAATCCAGAACCACGCAGTTACATAGTGGGCTGCTGTTAGAGTTGCGAAGTATCGCACTTGGTTTCTTCCAGCCGACGTTCCTTGCGTTACCCGCATGGCGCATACACGCGTCGCCGCTCCGTCCTCTTGCCTGCCTGCGCACACTCA
>Ga0209611_10011286_pt1 | contig 12927 bp, 7 predicted proteins | sample S1TSphgellanicum_3_FD_187693 | JGI IMG/M metagenome (GOLD analysis project Ga0209611, IMG submission 187693) | Host-associated microbial communities from peat moss isolated from Minnesota, USA - S1T2_Fc - Sphagnum magellanicum MG (SPAdes) (version 2) | ecosystem: Host-associated > Plants > Peat...
AAATATCAAATTTCAAGTTGAAATAAAAATATTTAAAATCAAGTTGCCAATTTTTAGAGTCAATAAAGTTTTTAAAATTGAAATAATAATTTTTAGATTCAAAAATAATAATTTAGAATTCAAATATCAGTTTTTAGATCAAATAAGTTTTTTGAATTTAAATAACAATTTTCAGAATTGAAATTTAATTTTCATATTCAAATAACAATATTCAAAATTGAAATGTCCATTTTTAGATTCAATTACTAATTTTCAGACTTGAAGTATTAATTTTGAAAATCTAAAATAATAATTTGGATCTAAATTTCAAGTTCGAATTAAATGATTATTTAAAATATAAATGAAAAATTTTCATATCTGAAATTTAAAATTTCATATTCACATAAAAATATTCAAAATTAAATGGAATATTCAAAATATTCCATTTTTATGATCAATTATAATTTTTTGAATTGAAATGCTAATTTTTGGATTCGAAAGTATTAATTTAGAATTCAAAATTAATTTTTAGTTCAAATCAGTCTTGTTGAATTGAAAATATCATATTCAAATCAAAATTTTCAAATTCAAATAATGTTTTAAACAATTGTAATAACAATTTTCAGATTCAAATATCAAGTTTCAAATTTTAATGAAATTTTTAAAAAGTTAAAATAACAAATTTTCATAATTGAAATATCAATTTTCAGATTTGAATAAAAAAATTCAAAGTTCAAATATTAATTTTGCGATTCATTATATGAACAATATACATATGTATGCATATTATATATATATAAAATTTTAGTACATACATTAAAATATACCCCTATGTCATTATAGAATACCTTTAGGATGCAACTAATTTGGTGACTATTGCGACTAATGGGACATATCAACCTATTAATGGATGAAAATAAATGTAAAATTGATGTAACCAATAGGATGAAAATTTTAATAGTTGCATCATAATTGTGAAAATGACCAAAATAGTTGAAAGTTGGTATTGTAGTTACAAATATTCTCAAATCTAGTCGTAAACGACTATAAGTCGCATGTAGTCGTAAATTGAATGGTTACATTTTGGCTGATTTCTACTAGTGCTAGTGCTAACTTTCAACGCCGAGAGTTGGCACTAATGGTCGTGAAGAACCTAGGTTCTTCATGGCCAAGAAGGCCAAGCTCAAGTTTGGCTATGCATTCTTGCATGTCGAAAGAGCTCTAGGAAACCAAAAATCCCTAGCCCAACTCAAGCTTGATCATGCATTTTTGCGCAACCAAGTTCAAGTTAGGCCACTCCTCCTCTTGCGGACTTACAAAACAAATATGAAAAAAGAAAGAAATTTAAAACTAAATGAAACTAAAAAAAACAAGTTGAAGAAAAAAAGACGTACCTTGAGGTTGGATGCTTCTTTGATTGACTCCAACACTCTTGAGCTTCCTTCAATCTCCTCCTCCTCCTTCACAAAACAATGTGAAAGGAAGTCTTTCTCTATGTGTCTTTCCATATATTCCATATTTCGTCACAAGTATGTTTCAAGTGGAAACCTAAAACCCTCCCTTTTTACCAAGCCGTCAACACTTAAGAGCTCTATGCTCTCTCCTCAACTTCTTCTAGAGTTGTCTACTCCGATTGCTTGCAAGATGAAACATTAGAATAATTTCTATCAAATATTTACTTTTGCTGGCACAAACCAACTTAATATGCATACCTCCTCTTCTATTTCTTGGGAGAAATCTATTCACCTTCTTTGCTCAAACTCTTCAATTTCCTTCAAAAAAAGAAATGGCTTGAAAGAATTAGAACATAGAATATTACACATATATTTCTTGCTACAATCAAATATGAAATTGCAAGGGTCCATCACTTATTGCCTTTGAATCCTAAGAGCAACTCCTCATGTCTTCTTTGGTGCCATTTTGGTTTTGCGCTTGATTGGTGTGCAATTGTGTCCGTGGCAATATTTTCGTTTCCTTGGACCTCCACCTTTGGAGTCAATATTCTTTTGCATCTTTCAAAGAATTTCTTCCTCTCATTGTGTAGTATATATATGTAGAATTATTGGGAATTTGAAACTTTTCTTCTAAAAACTTCTATATATTATTATGAGCTTTCTTTGAAATGACCCGTTGTTAGAATTTCATTAACCATTTCATCATTTATCAGCCTTTGTGAACGGACAAAATTCTATGATGTTTCAGTGATAATTACATATGCACCTCACTTTGGAATTACTCTTTTCATTTTGGAATAAATTATGTTTAATTAATTGTCCTTTAAACTGTGTAATTACTTTCTTATTTTTGTGATAAACTCTGCCTTCTCCCACTATAATCCTTTTTAGCAATGTTTGTTGAACATTTATTCATGACCCAATGAATGAATGCTAAACAAGTCATAGTCCATAGGGCTTTATGCTTTATGGTTTAGATTTTTTAGTTGGGAATTTTCATAATTTAATATTAACACCTCATTGACATTACAATGTACCCTTCATTTATAATGTTCTGGTCAAGCGTTATATCCAAAGTTTTACCTCTAGATTCTTTGCACTAGATTTGATTGACGAATGTTATCTTGCATGGAGTTGCTTCATTTTTGCATGGTTTGTGTTTAAAAATTAAAGAGATTTCCTTTGCCACATTCACTTTTAGTTATTTTGAATTTTGTTGATGGTCCTTTATCCATTACTATCCTAAAATGATACCTTTTATAATGTGTATGTCGCCTTCCAAGTTGCCACCCACCCTGTGATTTCACCATGTTGCAATTCAATGTACTATGCTAAGGATTGGGAATAATTGTCAAACAGCTAATTGCCACTTCTTTTCCTATAGACTTCAATAGCCCACAATTATTTGATCCACAATTATATGACCTATCCCTAGTAGGTTTTTCCAAGATTCATTTACATTGTGCCAATCATCGTTGATTTTGCGTGGCTTAACTCATCTATTATTTACCTTTTGTTGGAATATTCTTGTCTGCCTATTTTTATAAACATTCTACACCATTATCCATTGCAATTAAAGACAGTTCATCTTTTTCATGTTTAATGGCTTGCTTCCACATTTTTGTGCTGGTTGAATATTCATTTCTTTTTCTTATGGCCTATCGGGATCAAATCCATGCTGTTATGGTTTCCCAAATCTCAATAAATTACTTACCACATTGGTCTCTAGTTTTTCATTTGTGTTTTGTACCCATTATGCTTATGCTTTCCAAATACTTTTGGTAAGGTTGTTGAAATTATTCATTTCTCTCTTATTGTTCTTAATACCCACATATACACATTTTTCCAACTTTTATAATGTGCAACACATTCAATGAAAAAAATAACCCTCCTTAGTTTAATATTTGAAAGTTGACCTTGTCATCAGAAAGACCCACCTATGAAGTTCTTTCTCTAATTTTTGTCTCTATGGTTTAATATTCATTTTGGTATGTGTCATTTCACATTCATTGTTTGCAATCTTGCTCCTTTATTTTGCTTTTAATTTTCTTATTTCTATCACTATGCTCCTGGAAATATGGTGACATTTCATGTTGTTAGCTGCTTGAACCTCACCATCATGGTTTGTCTCTGAACACTATTTGTACATTATGTTTATTTTTCAACTAAGTTTTTTACATAATATCCAAGGACGTTTTATATGACTATAATAACTTGGTCTCGAGTTTGTTGTACTAGATTCCTATCACCTCCTTTTAAGGCCACCAATGGATTGTTGGTTATGGTTAGTATTGCATTATTGGCGATAGTTTGAGTCACAACTCCTAAGACACCATTCTCACGTCAAGAATCGCAGGTTTTGTTGTCAAGATTGTGAAAGATGAAAATGAAGTTCTTGATACTCCTTCAATGTTCAGATGTTCCTACATTTTCTATTTTCATTGAATTGTTTGATTCCTCTTTAGGTGACGATTTGACTCCTAGTGGGTCTTTGATGAGATCACCAATTGTGAGTTCTCAATGTTTTGCTTCACAATTACCATAATCATCCAGCCTTGTTTGTAGTATTTAGTCTATTATCTCTCGCCCTTGTGTTATGGTGTTGCCAGGACATACCTCCAACAAGTTGCAAAATCTGGATTATAACAATATACCTCTTCAAAAAGTTTAATTCTTGCTAATTACTTTTGATGGAGATGTCTTTTTCAAATTGCCACCTGTGTTTTTGACTACACATAGGCCTTTGCAAATGCAAGGCATGGATAGAAAGTATGGTGGCCATGTTTCGTGCAAGGTTATCACAACCAATATCAAGAATAATTTTGTGTTTAACTTTAGGAAAGCTTATTGCTTGGGTTACTTGTAGTGTCTGCATGATGATTGTGAGAACTTCATGTGCATTGGTTTTTACAATGAAATCTTCTAGTGTGATGAGTGCACACATACTCTAATGGTGGGTCAAATGGCACTATCTCCATCTATGTCGTCCTTTGCATGCAAATTTTATCACTTTCTTCCCTTGTGTGTCACGAATTGTCCTGGATGAATTTATTATGTTGTGCATAGACTACTAATAGGCTATTCATCTCAAGGTTGATAAGCATCCTATGGCAGATGGCAAGTGTAGGGGGTTTGTGGACGAGACTAGAAGGTTGATTGCAAAGGAGGTCAATCACACGCTTGATGTGAAGATATTTGTGATTTCACTAGGTGCTAGCAAGACCTTCTTTGTTGCGCATCTAGTTGATGATAGTGGGAATGGAACTATGGAACTTTTGAACGGCAAACAATTGGAATAGATTTCAGATAAGTTCTCATAATTAAGTTAGCCTAATGTTTGTAACTTGGTTGTTGCTTTTAAACATCATGTAAGTCATGGCTATATTGATAGCATCTTTGAATTGAAGTCTAAGAGTCGCTATGATTACATCCACGAATGTTGTTTCCCAAATCAAGTTATAGGACAAAACGTTTTCATTTTCAAAATGTTGATAAATGGTGTGGGGAGTGGAGCGACCTTCGTCATGCGAATGCAACCTGGAGGGGATTTGCAGAACGTTTGGATCATGTTTGATCATGTGAAACGTGTTGCTGGCTGGACAACTATGGCTTGTCATGTGCACAATCCTATTTATTATAAAGTGATGACCATTGTGATTTGTGACATGTAATCTAAGGATAATGAAGCTCAACAAATCATGTGGAAAAAGCTTAATGAGACCATGCTGCAACATAGGTTTCCAAAATCAAATTTCAAAGGATTCATGGCTATTAACACACAAGCTAATTGGAATACTATCAAAATTGTTTATGGTTATGGGGACCTTTCTATCAAGATGGTTAATAAAGAATGCACCTATTTATTCCATTCGACTCAATTGCTCGATAGGCACACCAAAAAACCAATCAAACATGAACTCCAAAATCGGCACAATGTTCTATGCCACCAATACAAGAATGCAAAATCCCTTGGGGAGGCTAACAATCTTTATGCTATAATTTGTTGTTGGTGGCTGTCATTAAGGGTTGCTTTGAAAGTAAATGTCCATGAGCTTGGAAATGAACTTAGCTTTTGGCATTTTTGTGTCAAGCAATGGGGAGGTTTCATGGTCCATGTGAGCATTTCACCTACGAACTTCCTTTGACTTCCTCTCTCTTTTGTTTATTCAAAATTGAAATTCCATCTGCACTCCACTTCCATTTGAGCTTCCATTTTTGTTGTGACATTTTAGATTTTACTAATATTTCCTTTCCGTTCTTATACAAAAGTTCAATGATGAAGAATGAATTGACATACCCACTTGCAATATGGCCAAAACTTGTGCATAACATCTAGTCATAGCAGTTAAGAAAATGTGGCACTTGTTTGTACATAGTGATGTCTGACAATTACATTCGTGTTTTCAAACAATCTACATTGTATAGACAATACTTGCAAGGTGGTCCATCTAGTCATGGTCCTAATAAGAATGAATTGTTGTTGAAGAGGGCCTAAGGGTCAAGCAATCTTACTAGATTTGTCGCAACAATGGCAAATTACACTTTTGGATCATCCTCCACAAATTGCCTACTTCACCTCAAAGGAGAAGAGGTTTTTGGGTCTTCCCAACGGCTTGTTGATTGTCCTCCTGGCATTAACAATGATTCCCATTATCCTAACCATGTGAATTTTTCTCATTCATGAATAATAGTTCTTATTGTTGAACCCAATATTGTGAACAATGTACACATGCAACAACCACCCTCTAGTTCTAGTAAGTTGCTACCTTTGGTATCTCGTGGTGGCCTAGAGTTGAAGGAAAGTGTTTGTGTTAACAACCAGTGGCATATTGAACATTGCCCACCCAATTCTATAATTCAATGTTCTACATTGCAAAAAACCACGATGCTCAAATGTAAAGCAATGATTAACCTTTACAAATCTATAAATGGAACTCCTCTTCCATGTTACTTAGGTTTCTGGGTACAATATCATAATGGATCACTCAAGAACCATAAGCATTGGTTTTGTCCAGATGACTTGAGTTGTTATGTCGGTGGAACATCACGAAAATTTGTAGTTGCTAGACCTATAGTGCCAACTATATAGCCCATCCAAGAAGGTACAAATCAAATCAAAATGAGTTAATAACTCTAGAAGAAGCATGGTTTTCCTTTGATTGCCTCCATAGAAGCAATGCTCGAAATTTATTTGGCTCCCAATCTTCATGTTTAAACAATTCCCATGTGCCTATTGCAGTGAATTGCCCTAGTTTTGTGAGGCCCTTTGATGCAAGTTATTGGCCTACAACTCATGGTGGCAAGAAGGTGAAATGACCTTCAATTCTCAAATGACACAATAGCACACCCATAATTGGGAGGCTAGCATCTTGTTTCTACAGTGCACTATTTTCCCCGTTGTTGATGTCCCCTCACCTGGGTACGGACAAATTTACAATATTCTTTCAAATGACAAGTAATACAATGTGACTATTGGCAATTTCTCTGGATGTTCATGTGTCTACTTTATGACAATGTTGACAGGTTCTTTAGGTGGCCTTGGGACATATGTGCAATGTAAACATGTGTATGACATCTTACAATTAATTATGTTCTATGGGCTCATGGAAGATTTCATTCATTACTACATGTGGAGTTGGGATGAAGTTTAGCATTTGTTATAATGCTCTAAAGTCTTAGGACTCCAGGGGTAGTACATCAGAATTGTATCTATATCAAATCAATTATGATTTTTTCATTCATGAAGCTTGCAATAAAACTTTTGACAGTCATGACATGCTTCTTTGTATATTGTCTCTTTGTGTATAATATCGTAATACCTTGACCATCTCACAAATATTTCTCAACCATGCAGTTTCCACCCACTTTAGCAATTCCTTAAATCAAATAATTTTTTTGATTCCTAGACATTTTGAATATTGGTTGCACTAGGGATTATGAAATGCATGTTTTTATTTTCTTTTGTCTCCAAGCCTTCACATGAAGCTACACTCAAAAGCTCTATTCGCCAAGCCCATGTTCAAACTCAATAAATGTTTATTGATTCCAAAAAATACTTTGGTGATGTGGTAGACTATTTCATGACATGTCATCAAATATTTTGCCATGTCACATGAAATTTTCCATGTGGAAAACAAATATACCAAAAATATTCCATGACATGGCATGGAATATTTTTGAAAATTTTGTCATGCTCAAGTGATCATGCTCACCTACCCATGTGAATTTGCTCTCCTGCTCACCCGCTAACATTGTTGTGACACCAAAAGTGAGCCACCATACTTTGCATTCACCCCAATGTATGGTTGGGTCAACCAATTTGCCACAAAACCAAAGTCCTTATTTACTTAAAAAATGGTCAAAATTTGGAAATTACTACTAGTTTACACTAATTTACATTGATTTCCTCCATATTTTTTCCATGTCATTAATGGCAATCTAGAGTTTCTATTTCTTTAAGCATCTAAACGAAAAAATCATAAAATATTTCTTCTTCCAATATGATATGGACTTATGAAAAAATGTTCCTAATTAACCCATTCAAAAGTCCATAAGTATAGTTTTAAAATTCAACTCATTATTTATTTTATTCCTATGCTTCTTTGATATGATATTTTACTAATTTCAAGTCCCTAACACACATCCCATCAATCAATGGACTGCATTGTAATCCACATAGAAATGGCAATCAAAGGTGTAATCCATGAATTTTGAGTTCAAAAGTCCATGGCTTTTACGATTTTCAAAAATTGATAAAATATTTATGTGTATCATGTAGATATTCAAATTAAGATATCTAAACCAAATCCATTTTAATAAATTTAAAAACCTATATAGCAACATGGGCATCGCACTGGCAACCCCAATGCAAAATGTGTTAGCATGACCTTTATATATTATATTAAAATATAACCTAAATAAGATAATATAATAGAAATTATTTCATTTCATTTTATAGAATGGGAGATTGGAGTATATTTGTGAAAAAATAGATGTTGTAACAATATACTGCAAAGAACAAATATATTTTAAAAATGATTCAAATACTTGCAAAATTTGATGAAATAATTAATCATATATTGAATATGAATTGATTGTACCATTTCAATTACAATTGAAAAGTTTGATTCATGTGATTTCACAAAAAGCCTCTAGACAAGTTTTTCATTCAAGCAAACATAAGTTTTTAAAAAAAAATTTGTTGAGGAATTAATTTCATTTGAAAGATCACAAAAATAATGTTGGAGGCCTTTGTATCAAAATATATTTTATATGTTTATCAAAATGTTACACAAAGTTTTTAAAAAACTACCCCCAAAATATACCCAAAAAACAAACATTTTTTAACCTAAAGTAGTCCTCCCATAGTGTGCTTTCACCCACTACTTGAATTCCTTCAACTTGAGAATGTGGTTGTTTTTATGATTGAACCGCCTCATGAACAAGTTGTGGTGCTCCTAATTCCAATTGCCTTCTAAGGCCCCTTGTGACTACTCTTGACATCTCACACTGATTGAAACAATTATTAATTTTCAAATTTCCTTTGATTAATAAATTGCTCTAAAATTAAATAAACAAACATGCAATTCTCAATTTTTAAAAAATAACATTGTAATAAAATCAAAAACTATCCAATCACATAACAATATTAAAAAACTACTAAAACCAATACAAATTCAAATTCAAATTTAAAAAAAAAAATTGGTTGAAATTACAGATTATAAACATGATTGTTTACAATTTTAGTCCATTGCATGGTTACCAAATGTTAAGGGTGTTTTATATTCCCTCAAATAAAACAGAATAAGGTATTTATTTTTAACTTTTAACTTGCTTACAAATATCAATAGGTTTGTTCCACTTCAAATCTAAAAACAAAAAAACAAAAACAAACACATAATTAAACCATGAAAATGTTTATTTACAAAAGCAAAAATCCACAATTAGATTTAGAAATTAGTTTATAATGAAAAGTATCAAAATGAAAATTGGATTCAATTGTTCCTCTTTTCGAAATCCTTTTACTTATACCATAGGATAATGTTGTTTAAAATCAAATAATCATTAACCAATACAACTATCAAAGATTTCAAATTTGAAGTTTAGTAACTATTGGTCACATGTTGATATTTAATTTGTTCTGTCAACAATCGGTTATGCTAACAAACAAGTTACTAGTTAATTTAATAGACTTGTTTAATAAAAAATCTATTAATGGCTATCATAAGAAAATAATTATCTATTATCCAAATAGTCCTTAAAATAGTATTACCTCACTAGTTATTAGTTGGTAACAATCGATTATTATATACATGAAGTGAAAAATTGGGTTAATAGTGTTTTAATAAGATGTGCAAGCAAAACATAACTGAGAAGACAATGGTTCGACCCCGATGTGACAATACCTTTTTCATGACCTTTTTCATACAATTTGGCCCAAGACAAGGATGCAAAGTAACCAAAATGTAATCAATAATCTACGATGACATCCTTCACATCTCTCTATCTGACATCACATGCTCAGAATCACCTAATGTGTCCACCATGAGCTACTAATGTAATTCTTTTTTCTTTTTCGCATGACATTTTTCCTAACGTGCAATCTAACAAACCTTCTTTGCTCCATTGTCATCATTAACTTCAGACTGCGATGCAAAAACTTCTTCTTGAAATATGATGACTTCATGCTACAATGCAAGGTGTTTTGCCCTCTTTACAAGACTTGGCCAAATGATCCACCTCTTTCAATTTTTATCCTTTTGGGAACCCATTGCACTTTCAAGTTCAAAAGCTAGATTGTCCTTCAATTATAGAACAAACGCCCCCACACAAAAGCATAAAGATGATGATATGAAAAGTAAAAAAAAAGTGAAAGCAACACCTCAAATCTACAAAGCAAGGGATGAGAACTACATGTATGAGCACATTAATGTAAAGGACACAAGTGGGAATCATTGTGAACATAATGTGCTTGCAAACTCAACATTAGGTGGAGCTTGAACAAACAAAAAGCAAACTTGTTGCAATCGATGAAAGACAATGCAACACAAAAAAATGGCATGTGCATGGAAAAAATTTGCACAATCCAAATGAATGAAAAAGTAGCAAACCCTAACTTACAACTAAGTTGGTTGGGCGCCAAACCTTAAATGACTAGGTTGGCCAACCACCAAACCCTATAGTTATTGGGAGCTCAAATAATCCATCCAACATTCATTTCCTTAGGTTCCATCCAAAAACAATGATAGGCCAACTTGGACCCTTATGTTTGTCAAAAACATGGAGTTTTCAATGAGATGTGGACTCTTGAAGACTCAAGTGAAAGAATATTGAACCCCAAAAATACAAAATTTCTTCAAATGAAACAATTTCAATGCATGTTAAACTTCAACATTTCAATTTATGTTGTCTAATTTCATTTTATTTTTGGACATTACTATGTCATATTTCATAAGTCCACATGTCAGTTTTGTACTTGTGACTGCATCACTATATAGTAATTACAAAAGTCCACTACTATTTCCATTTCCAAAAACATTCATTCATATTTTCAAATATGATTCACATTATTAGTGTATTATAACATGGATAACTAGTATTTTAATAATGTTAATGTTAAATATCACTAAATACATGGTACTTTCATCAAATAGTCCATAAAAACTACAACTATGACAATCTAAACAATCCACCTTACTATGCTTTCACCCTTTGTTGTATCCATATGAATGCACCTATCCATTGCCTTCTAGATATTTTGCTTATCTACACCCAAAACCTTTACAAGTCCCCTACAACTACTTATTGACTAACTTGATGCTAACATACAAACAATGTCATTGGCAACAACTTGTGATTTCTGCTACTTTACCAGATGTTCTATAATACCCAATTTCAAATTAGATACTACTTGTTGACTTGTTTTCACACATTGTAAATTAGGAACCATGTGTGAGGCGACTTTTTGTCCCTCTACTCCTGATTCTATGATGTGATTATACTTGGAGGTACATATGCTATTGGTAAAGGAAAAATTCAAAGTGTATCTCTTGATATTAAATTACGTTTGTAGTTGAAAACAAATAGTTTTTCTCCTATGCATCATTTATGATTTGAAATTGATAGATATATTTTTTAAGTTCAAACTTTCCAAATCTTAGAATTTTATGTTAAATTATCACCCACCTAAACCAACTTCTAAGGATTTGACAATATGTTTAACTTGACAGTAGACTTCTAGTCATTCAAAACATTATTCCCATCACATATGTTATCCAAATCTAACTTGCATTAGTTCATTGGAAAATTAGCTATAAGGCACACTTGTTTACTAAATCTCAAGCTTTGCACCTAAAGTAGTAAAAAGTTATGCCATAGAACTCAAGAGGGTTTCACGAAAGCCAAAAGCTTAACTTGACATCAAATTTCACTAGTAGAAATTTTGTCTTTTGTAACTTGTCTTATGCAACTAAAAAATGTTGCATGCAACTCCAAAATAGTTGCATGTGAAACTTTTTAGTTGCATAAGACAAGTTGCAAAAGACAAAAATTTTAGTAGTGTTTCAATCACTCAAAACATTGTTGACATCACATATTTTATTTAAATCTAGCTTGCATTAGTTCATTAGAAAGTTACCTATAGGGCGCACTTACCTACCAAATCTCAAGCTTTGCATTTAAATAAAAAAACATTATGTTACAAAATTCAAAAGGTCTTGTGAAATTTCTCCTAGATTTCAAGCTCCCAAAATTACCCTTATTCAGTTCCATTCTTTCAAAGGTATTACTATCATCCAATTTATTCTTCTTTTTTCCACCATCTACTAAGACTAATCACTCTTCTCCTCCCAAGGAAAGTTGTAAGAACAAGTTTTCAACAATTCAAATCAAAAGTTATGTCCAAAAATAGAGTGCTAAATGATTCTTTAAAAAGAAGGAGAAGGAAGGAGGTGAAAGAAGACCCCAACTTGGTGGCCATTGGAAGGTTCCAAGCTTGGTGGCCAATGAAGAAACATTTTGCTTGGTGGCTAATGGAAAGTTCCAATGTTTGGTGGCCTTTGGAAGGAGAAGGAGAAGCATCCTTTTCACTTCTTTTCATTTTATCCTTCAACAAATTTTACTTAAACCTTTTTTTTCCATCGATTTTAAGGTTTTTCTTTACAATGGTTTTAGACTATTACTTTTCGCCTTTCCCTCCTTTTCCTTGACCTATAAATTGGAACCACACATTTTGATGTACCAAGTTTTCCACACATTCATCGTTAAGTTGATTTTGATTAAAGATTTTTTTTTTTCCTTGAATTCATGGCATTGCGCATGACCACGTCTTATGAGCCTCAAGTCGCACAAATGAATGAAAAACCACCCTAAGAATCATCCCTAAATTTGACATTGACCCAACACCCTCGTGATGAAGATCCCAAATCGCAAAAGGTGCACCCTCATTTTGAAGTTGAACCCTTTTGAGTTTGGTATTATCTCATTTTTTTGAACT
>Ga0209611_10011287_pt1 | contig 12922 bp, 10 predicted proteins | sample S1TSphgellanicum_3_FD_187693 | JGI IMG/M metagenome (GOLD analysis project Ga0209611, IMG submission 187693) | Host-associated microbial communities from peat moss isolated from Minnesota, USA - S1T2_Fc - Sphagnum magellanicum MG (SPAdes) (version 2) | ecosystem: Host-associated > Plants > Peat...
TATTTGGGGAGTTGGGGATGGGATTATTGTTTTGTAACATCCCAGGATCGCTGGTATGTTTCATGATGAATACAGCAGGTTGAGAACTTTTTTGATAGAGCTGTGCACACCCGGGTTGAGGAGAGAGGGAGTGTGAAAAAATTCTGCCTGTTTAACACATGGAAGTTAATATTTTGTAATGCACTCTTTGGTCTTGAGGTTATTTTTTGTTAGCCACTGACCTTGGACCTGCCTGTCAATCAGCACCCAAATCATTGCAGCACCCAAAGGGTGCATGCTGGACCATGACCAGTCACTTGTTCTTGATTTCCACAGCTTGCCTAACAGGTAAGTGGGTGCTCAATATCAACCTCAGATGGTGATGATGAAGTTGAATATGCACTACCAGTTTTCCTTCACCTGCATGAAGATGCTGAAGTGCATCTTGATCATGCCCCATGTGTTCTACAAGTTGAGGTGTGATGATGTGTTGATGTGAAGGTGAAATTCTGCATTATGCAAGTAGACTTGATTTTTCACCACTGCAGATTGTGGCATATGATGTAATTGGACATTGTCTGTATCTCTTCCAGATTATAGCAAAGAGTCAGGAAGTGGACAACAAACACAGACACACTAGTATCTCATTTAGATAGTTTACTCTCTTTATCTATTTGTCTCTTCTTCATGCACAATAAACACCATGAGCATTTATGAGTGTAGAAGCAAAACCTATAACATCTAACTGCAGACCAAACATAGTTATGCTCTCAGAATTGCTTTGATGATCAAAGACTACAATTGAAAGATCAGCTGTGAGAGGTAAAGTTGTGCAAGACGGAGAAACAAACCTTAAATACTTCTGCTGGAGAAGTGAACCCTTCTTTTTTGTTCAGTTGACATTAAAATGCTCCTTTCTGTATATGCTTTTCTAATATTTACAATCTATGGTTAGCGGAGGGGCAGACATGAGCACTAAATCTGGATGTGGTGAATATTGATACTGCCTTAAATGATGCATTGCAAGAGTTGTTTTCTCAGAGCATGCTAGGCAAAGACAAAAAGATAATCTTTTCAGTCTATTTTAGATGAAAATCTTGTATCTGCTTTGGGCTGGTAAATATGGCTTGCAAGAAGGTCAAAAAAAAGAAAATGATTGTTCCTGATTGGCCAACTATAATATGATTGGCTCTGGTGGTAAAATTTATCACTTTATTCAATTCCCTTTTTCAAGTATATAGAGGGGAGGATGTGAGGAAAATAAACACTGCAGCTTGGATGCGCCAAATACTGATACAGGCTCAAATGGTGTACTAGGCATGCTTGAAGAGCAAGTCCACCTACAGCAATATAATGGGCTGTAAAGAGTGTAGAACAAGCCCATAAGGCTTTTTAGCATGAAACTCAACTTGGATCTGTAAATAGGGGAATGATACTGCCCATTTGCAAAAGGCCAGTAAAAAAGTATGATCAGCTTTGATTGGGTATCTGTCCACGTTGTAGAATTGGCAATTTACCCAATCTTCACTCTACATTGTTCAAGATTTCATTTTCATGGTTGGGAATGGGTACACATCTTGTACACTATATGGATGCCGTAGACAAAGGTAGAGGCCCACATTTGGAAGAAGTTCAATAAGCAAAGGGTCCTTATAAGCAAAGGCTTTACAGGTACTGCCGCCTTCTTTTTTCCCTGGCTGCCCATTTTCCTGTCCAAGATGTGTCTGGAGATGCCCAGACACATATTGGTGCTGCCCATTATAGACTTTGGACCCTCCTATTATGCACATTTTGAGCCTGTAATGGGACACCTAGTATCTATTACAGGGCCAGAATGTGCATAACAGTCTACAGTGGGCAGCACTAAATCGTGTTTGGGTACCATCCATCATTTTTGAGAAAAAAGATGGATCAGGCCAAGGGGTACGCCATAAGGACCCTTCACTTATTCAACTATCTTTCCCCACATTCTAGGTGTGTAGGTCTTGACTCATTGATTAATGCCTCTTCCCTTTTATGGCAGGTCCAAACAAAATCACAAGAGATGATGGAACCCATTTGACATGTTTAGTAAAGTGAATACAAAATCACTTTTGTTTATGACCTATCCTGAAAGCCTCACATGTTCTTAGTGTGTATCATTTAGACATTTTGTAGTAACTACATGTGACGAACTCGGTTAATTTCATATATTGTTGTACTTTGATGAAATCAAAGTTTAGTTGTGTTGATAGAAATAACTCAAAATAATTAGGTTGTGTCTAGAGCATGCCTATTCACAACATTCACATTGTCACCACAAAACTTGTGTGCAGACAATGTTATCAAAAACTGAATAAAAAGCCACACAATACCAGGGGGGGCAATGAACCACTCCTGTTTCTCTATCACAGATCTGTTACACAAGTACACTCTCAGTTCACTGACTTTGATTCCCATACCTAATCTTTGTCACTTAATCTGGGACAAAAAAATTGGATTTAAACAAATGATGCTTATGTTCTGTTGTGTGTTATCATGGAAAGAACTGGAAATAATTTCATTTTGTACAATTAATGTGATCCTTATCAATGGTTGCAGTTTAAACCACTGCATCTAATCTGCCACATAACCAGCTACTGTATGTATACAGATGACTCTGGGTGCATTGTCTCTCACCTTTTGCCACCCATCTCATCCATTAGGCCATCATCATCCTTGTACCACTTCTTCACCTTTATCCTCCCACTTCCAAGAGCAGTGGCAGTTTGAGTGTTCTTTTGTTGTTGCTGCTGCTTTTGATGACCAGTCAATAGACACATTTCTCTTGCCAACAATCCACTGAAGCTGCTGCTATCCAGTGTGGATGTTGACTCTGTGTCTGCAGACTCCCTAGTTGCAACTGTGGGCATCATGCCCATCTCCAGTTGATGGCTTTGTGTGCTACCCGGACTGAAGTGATGAACTCTAGAAGCATCATCAACTTTATTGCTGCTGCCTAATGATTTTTGAGTGCCTGTGATTGACTGTTGTTTTGGAGTAGGTGGGGATGCTGCTGGTGAGGAGAATGATCCTTTCATCAACATGTCATTTATGTACCCAGAAGTAGTAAGCAGGGCTGACAAAGAGGTATTGATCTTCTCTGATTCTGCCATTTGGATGGCACGTGCAGCTTCAGCCAAAAGGCGTCTTGTCTTGTTTAAAGTGGCCAATGCTGCCTTGTCAGTTCGAGCTGCTGATTCCAAGGCAAGTGCTGCTCTCTCTGCTTCCACCATCAGTAGCCTGTACTCCCAGTGATGCCACCCCCACCAACACACGACACATTCAAATCCCTATTCCATTTTCTCTTCTACATGAAGTAGTGATTTGGAGCTGTTGTCAGCTGGATGAAACAAATATTCACTCAACTTGGAGTTAAGCAGCAGACAGAGATGTTCATTTTGCTTGTCTAAGTATGATTGAGCTCTTCAAGTAATCTGATGAGTTCCTACACTAATCCTTGACAGAATCCCATGGCACACTGCCTGAACACAATTCAATAACCCAGGTACAAGATTTTGGGTTTGGGCTCATATGTATTTCTCACCTTGCTCGATCAGAAGCCTCCCTTCGTTGTGACTCCATCTGAAGCCGAGATTCTCGAAGCTGCTTGATCTTCTCGAGTTTCTGACTAGCCAGTGGATCAATGTAGGAAGCACAGGCAGGAGAGTCTATGCTGGGTTTATCAGACTCCTGAGATGTATGACTTCCAAGGCTGTTACTTGCAACCTCTGAAACTCTAACCTTTGGGTAGTTGAGGTCAGTGTGAGATGCTTCGGCTCTCCTCTTAAAGTCCCTTTCCCCTTCTGAAGAAAATATAGTCTTGCTCTGGTGTGGTGCTCTTGGCAGGGTGACATGAGGAGGTGTTTTCAACTGGCCAGCTGCAGATGCTCTTTGCAGGTTTTGGTCATCCTCATCTGCCAAAACCTCTGCAATGAAACTTTCATCTGCAGTGAGCCTATCACCATGCTCTTTGGGTGGAGTCAACTTCACCCTGGCAGCTCCATAATGTCCTGTCCGCTTATGCATGCTTGCCAATGTCTTTCTTCGATATTCCTGCAACCTCAAGTCATGAACAAATGAAATCACATTCCTGAGATCACACTTGTGCTCTAATATGCACAACTTAGATGCAACTGTCAGTTCACCCTAGAAGCATTGAAAAGGTTTGACAATACTCACTGGATCTTCCCACTTGGCTCTGATAGCTTCTGATATCTTCATCCGATGCTCCATGGTATAACCAGGCCCTCTCATAGCCTTTTTCAATGCCCTCATTTCTTGTTTCAATTGGAGGCGGTCTTGTTTTGCAGCAGCAAGTTGTTGCAGCCGGATTTGGTGTTTGAGGTTTTTATATGTATCCCACTCAAGTTCATCATCATCCAGTCCTCCTACTCTTGCAGCCTCTGCTATTGCCTCTCGCCATTCTCCAATGCACATCTTTTCTATGAACATATTCATTCGTTTTCTGTTCCATACATTCTTCAACTTACATCGTATCTTTTCCTTTGATTCAAAGCTGTGCACATGAGAACATCCCATGAGAAGAGGCAAGAATCTGATGTCCACAATTGCAATCGATGGAACAATTATGACTCCATAATATGTAAGACCTCTTTGAATCTTGTGCTATCTATGATCTGGACACATAAGGCAAGTATCTAAGTAACCCTACCTTTGAGGTCTTCCATTCTGTCGCAGCTTTTCACGGACCTGAAACCAGCGACAGAACACCAACAATGCACACACAAAACTAAGAAGAATATCATACCATGTCTGTTGACAAACATGAAGCAGAATCTCTCCAATCCTTTGCCCAATTGCCTACTTATTGGAGGTGGACAACTATCTGGATGCAGTGGCTCAGTTGTCTGGATTTTCCCTGCAGAAAAAAGAGGGAAGAGCAAAAGGCATAGAGGAAAAGAGTACCTGGGGCTTGTTCATTGCTTCTCGTGTCTTTTCTCGAATTCTGGCAATTGTTTCTGCAATGCAACACCACCAAAACCCATGTGTGTCATTTGTTCAAACCTCTTCTGCTTCACCATTCTGAACTCATAGCCACCACCAGGAAGGAAAAAAAACATTGCAAAGAGCGACAACCTCTTTATCATGCTCAATGGAAAAGAAAAAACCACCACAACAAACCTGTAGAGTGGTGTCTGCCTTTGTTCCATGGTACCCTTCCCTTGTTGGATTGCGCTATTCTCTGGCGTCTTAATATCTCTTTTTCTGGAGTAGTGTCAACAGTACTCAAAAGGAGGTCCACAGCTCGGGAAGCAATGCTTGCTTCTTCAATCTGTTCTCTGTTGGAGGGCTGGTCCTCCTCCTCTATCTGCTGCATGAGCTGGAAGCACAACAGGGTCCCAGGAGTTTCAACCTCAGAAGCAATGGAGGTTATAGCCATCAAAACAAATCCATGCTTCGAGCCATGCCTTGAAGATTGTAGTTTCTTCACAAGGCACACAGCCCTTGGACATGGGTGCTTTGGGACTATGGCACTGGAGCACACACAATAATGATTCAAGGAAGAGGGTATGCTCTGAGAACTCCAGGTGATGGAAGGAGAGCCATGTGACACCAGAGACCTGCAACAAAAAACCCAAAAAATATTGAGGCCAAAAAAAAAATTTAAATACAACACCTATCATGTGTTTTCAAGCTGATGCATCAGGTTTTCAGTTGTGCATCATACACCCAGATGATCCAGAACTTTTGCCCCATTTACAGCTTCAGATTATCAGCTCCAGGAATGGCAAGAAGGAAGTGTGAACATACACAGAATGGGATAAGCAAGATTCACAACTTCCTCGAGGGAAGGAAGAGGAGGGGATTAGCGAATTAGGGTACAGAGCTAAACCCTAAACCCTAAAATCAACACCCATCAGGTGTTTTCAAGCTGATGCATCAGGTTTAAAGCCATGCATCATAAACCCAGACGATCCAGAGCTTTTGCACCATCTCCAGCTTCAGATTATCAGCTCCAGGAATGTCAAGAAGGAAGTGAGAACACACACAGAATGGGATAAGCAAGAATCAAAACGTTCTCAAGGGGAGGAAGGGGAGGGGATTAGCAAATTGGGGCACACAGAGAGCTAAACTACTGTGCACACTAGTTTGCAACTTTTCTCCTTCCGAGAAAAAGACAAGCTCTTCTGAGCATTTTAGCCAATATTGCAACAAAAACAAAAACAAAAAAATAGCTCAGCATCCAGTACTCAGATTCAACCCAAGAAAAAAGAGTAACGAGAACGAGGAGAGAGAGAGAGAGTCATCACCTCTGAAATACAACAGGACACCCCAAGCATGGAACATGGCCGACTCCCATCGCCTGCTGCAGCACCACCACTCGCAGACACAAAATCCACAGAAGAGGAGAGAAACAAAATTGAGATCAGAGAGAAAAAAGCTCGCACAGAAATCGCCGAAATCGTCCCAGAAACAGAGGACCTAAGTCTTCATGTTTGAACAGCCAGTACATGAGAAACTCCGAGACGAAAAAAACCCAAATGAAGAAATCCGAGAGAGAGAGAGAGAGCGAGAGAGAGAGAGAGACGAAAGCACAGGAGAGAGACGAGAAAATAGACTCGAAAGTGGGGATAAAACCCTAATCATGGCTGAAGTGTTTAGGGTTTTTCGCGAAACGCTAAAGCCTAAGCCCTTCTGCTTCGTCTTCTTCGTCTTGTGGACGTACTGTGAGTGCTTTGCGTCAGCAAAATACGTAGAAGCGAAGAAGATTGCACATAATTTTCTCTTGTCCTCTTTCGTCAACAAGGACATTGATCGATTGTGTGAGGGAAGAAGAAGAAGAAAGGGCAGCAACCGGATCCCCTGCTCCTGCCTGCTTCTGATCTAGAAATGGAGAAAGATACCCTAAATGGAGAAATCTCCAGTCTGAATCTGCAGTGTGAGAATCAATCACTACAGAGTAGCTTGGACCAGAACCCATGCTCGAGAGTAGAGAGAAATCTCCAGCATACAAAAAGGGAAAGGGATCAGCATCGGAGCAAGGCTTGCTTCCGGCGTAATGCTGACAGAGGCACCTAGAAAAGGGGAACTTTGGACAGTTCTTGTAGTAAGGCAGTATTTTGATTTTCTTCTTGAGGGGGAGGGTCAAGGTGAGGGGAGCGGTTCTGAAGAAGGTACTCTGCGGGAACCTTGAACAGTTCAATCTTGAGTCATAATTGTCATCTGTACATATCTTCATGGACTTTCAGAGCTGATTTGATGGTCTTGGACGATGGTTCTTCATCCTTGCAGATTTACGGATTGGAAATAGAACAGAAGAAATTGGAAGAGGACACAGTGGTGTGCCTAATGAGTGGTGAAATCGTGCGAATGACAATGCAAATGAACTTGATTTTTTGAGGTACAACATCTGACCAAGACATATTTCATCCAATCTCATATCATTTGCACATGGGATCTTCCAAGTGGAGATTAGTAAACGCTATGGCATACTTGAGTGGCAAGAGGACCTCAAGATGACACACGCTTGGTAGACAGATTAGGAGGTTCACAGCACTATGACCTTGTGAATGCTATACTGATAGTCAGATGGGTTCTTGGAGGCTCATCAGCAGAATACCTTCAATAGTGCTAATGCTAACTTGACTCACTAATGACACAATAAACTAGCTTGAGCCTTGGAACAAGTGGTTCTGAAGAAAGCAGGAGCAGAAAATACACCAACTATGTTTGTTTTCAGTGACACACAGATGAAGCTGCAACAATTTTTGGATGATATAAACAACAATATTGAAAACTGGGGAGGTAAGAATCAATATTTTGTATTATCCGCATTGTAGTTAGCTCACTTTTAGCACCAACATATTATGATGTGGGTGTAACATATATGAACCACTGAGCTTCTTGTAGAAATATAACTGCCAGAATTGTAGCATGTTGATGAAACAACATGCACATGTCCCTAACTGGCTCTTGAAGACTCTTGTCAATATCAATCGACAAATACCACACAATTCACAAGCTCCATTGTATTGGTTATTAAACCTGCAGAAAGAGCTTGCAAGTTATGGAGCCAAATGCAAACAAAATAGATGCATGTTGATAATATTAGAGCTTATTGACTAGTGAAATATTGTTTTCGTGCTTGGGTGTATAGTCACATCAATGGATGTTGTTGTTCAACATCAGTAGCTAATATTGTTATGGTAAAATATCTCTCCTTATCCCAGCTAATTTTTAGATCAAGCCAATAGCCACAATTCTCAAATTTACAAAACTCTTTTAATTTCTAAGTAAAATATGTACACTAAAAAAGTAACGTCAACCCAAAAAGTAGATGTTCATCTTTTTTATTTCCTTTCTCTAATCCAATAGAGTAGATCAAAAGGACATCCCTCGAAAAAGATTATATCCGGTTTTTGTATCAAATTTCAAAACACATATTAATTCTTTTTCTTTTCTATCAATTAAATACCTTTGTGAAATATTGTACTTCACTTCTAGATCAAAATGCATATTAAATGACTAATATTCCATAACATCATTCCTCATTCTATTTGGAGTGCATGTTGTTTATATTTTCTGTAGGGGTTTGATGATTGTCATGCGTAAACATGTCCTTTATCTCTATATAAACACCACAATGATGTTAATACCTTTAACATCATGTGAACTTCAAATCAATTGATTTAACAAATTTTGTACTTACCTACAAGTGATAGTATATATACATCAAATTCTATTTACAGACGTGGTTTGTTGTTTTTTCTTGTCCAACAAATGCTAAAAAAGTCGTTGTAGAAGAGGTGCTTGGTATTCTAACTTTCTCCTTCTTTATTTATTTTTTTGTTCATGTTTTCTACCAAACTAGCTACTTGGTCAAATGACAAATCTAACCACATATTGATGTCGAAAATACCAAAATTAGAGTAGAACTTATGCATTTAGAAAGGCATTATGTCTCCTATGACCATCTCCTTCAACATTTTTTTCCCTTTCCAATTGGTCAAACTATCTTCAATTTTCTTGTACTCTAATCCAAAAACATCCAACATAATCATGACATATATGAAACATTTATCCTTATGTAACAATTGTTAAATTTAACATGTAAGGCCACTTGTCACAACTGTGAGCAATTCATGACCAAAACCTGAACTTGTACAACATCTTTTTCATCTGGACATTCTTAGTAATCATGTTTAGGTCATTCATGGGAGTTTTGTTGTCATGTTTCCTTCTCTACTATTTGTCTTGTAATCAAGATATGTGACCATACGTCTAGCTTTGCATGTTTAATTCTCTTTATAGACTAAAAATCTTTTGTCTATAGTTTTTGTTTACCAATGAAAATGAAAAAAAAAGGATTGGTGAGCGAAATCAAAACTAGATGCTTTTGTTGCCTTTGGTGTGATAAATTGTTCACTATTAAATATTTTGTGATGCATTTTGTATGGATTATGTATGCATGTTGTGAATTTGTGTTTATATCAAGCCTGAAATGTTCTCTTGTCAATTTCAATTTGTAATCATGTTTGGAATTTCTAAGCAATTGCAACATATTGTAAACCTTAATCTCTATTATAATTGTTGTAAATGACACTAGTTATATTTTTATAGTAATCATTTCTCTTTGCTAATGAAATTTTTTAAAGTTTCACCTAAGCATTCAAATTTAAAATGTTTTTTGGTTTTGCAAAATTGGGTTGGATAATCTATGTTACCATCAGGTCTTATCACTATTGGTAAGGTTTTTGACTGATTTTGTTTATCCCACATTTCTTCAATTGCTAGAATTCATTATCTAGCAAATTATTATTTCATAGTTTGCAATAACAATCATTAAACTCTTCATAACTTCACAATTTGAAAAAAAAATTGTACTTGCCTTTAAGAATTCCATCATGCTTTCTAGTTCCATTAAGCTTTGTTGAACTTTATCTTTTTAAATAATGTTAATTGTTTTGTAAGTGTATAATGACAAAGTCCTTTGATTTCATGAAGAGGAGGAGAAAATGTACCAACATATGCTTAAGGTCTTGAACATAATTATTTTTGTTATAGATCTAATGGGCAAATAAGGACTAAACAAACTAAAATTGGGATTGGGGGAAAGAAAACTAGTGAGCCATCATTAAAGAAATTTGTTGTTTTGGCAATAGCTCATATCCTAACATGTGTTTTGGGAAGCAACCAATAGCAAATGAGTGTCAACAAGGTACAGTAGGCAAAAATAATAATTTCCCCAAAATCAAATTAAAAAATGAAATAGTTTTTTATATGGACATAAAAAAGTAGATTCAAAATATTTTGAAGTAAAAATACAAAACCGTGGAGCCCTACATTTAATTTATGGGAAGTTGAATAGAAAGTTTAAACAATTTTGATATCATAAAATAGGTTGAAAATACGTTTAAAATTAACTAGGTCAAAATGGTGTTCAAACCTATTTCATATTAAAATTTTGATATATTATGATTATAACATCCATAATTTGATAATACATAAGTATTTTTCAAGGTTCCACTAAGTTGAAATTTTTTAAAAATCAATATTTCATATACATGTAGCCCATTTTGTAAAAAAAACATTTTGTGCAAGTAAAAATATTTTTAAAAATTCTACTTAATTCTATTTTCAAAATAGGGTTTTTCAACATTTTAAATATAAAATGAAAGATTATCATCACGTTAATTATTGTATTAAAAAAATTACTTTCAATACGTTAAAACTTTTTCATGGCTACATGTAATTAGTTTTTACGAACAATAAACCATCTTTACCTTGCTTGCACCTAGATGTAATTTTTGTTTTTAAATTACTACCTTTTTTTAAGTGTGAAGCATAGAATTTGTGTATTTTAGAAGTGTTAAATGATTATTGTCTATCAAGTTGGTAAGAAATGAATTTGCTCATAAATGTTGACCTCATGTCCTATAAATTCATGATCTTTTTTTGTGATTTTTATGGGATATGTTATATTTCATCATAGAATATGTATGGTGCACTTTAGGAAGGAATAAATGAATGCCCATTTTTTGGTATGATTTTATCATTCTAAGGACCAAAATCACAATCAAGGATTTTAAATTTTAATTATTTTGGTCTTAGTTTTCATTTTTGATGGTAATGTTGACAAGATTTTATAACCTTTCATTTTTTAAGTATATCATTTGCAATGTTTGGTGAACTATTTGATTATGGATTTATAATTATAATTATATTTAAAATATTGATAGGGATTTTGTTATAAATGTTAATATTATGGGATTCATTCATTTGAATGTTCATTCATGACTTGTAAATAAACTTGTACCTAATTTTTAATTTAATTTTAATTCATTTTAAATTATTTTTTAGTTAAATTTAAATTTATTTTAAATTCACTTCTAATTAACTCTCAATTAATTTTTAATTCACTTTTACTTCATTCAGAATTCATTTTTAGTTAACTTGTAATTCATTTTCATTTCATTTCTAATTAATCTTTAGTTCACATTCAATTCATTCCAATTCACTTACAATTCACTTCTAGTTAATTATTAATTAACTTTTAGTCCACTTTTAGTTAAATTTAAGTTCATTATTATTAAATTTTAATTCACTCTCAATTGAATTTTAATTCACTCATAATTCACACATGGGTGAACATGGGCGCACATGGGTGAATATGAGTCACATATAAATTAAAAGTTTTTTAAAAACTTTTTTGACTTAAGTGTTTAATGGATATAAATAAAAATAGAATTTATCATTAAAAATCACCTTCTCAACACATTAAGATCATCCCCTTCATGTCCATCTTCAACTTGGCCCTATCTCCTCTCCAAAGGATTAATCCCCATGCCCATTTTCATCTCCATGCCCATTTTCATCTCCATGCCCATTTTCATCCCCAAGTCACATCCTTTCCTCAGCCTAATCTTTTTTTCAAGGACACATCTTTGTACCGGGCCATCTTTTCCTTGGGGAATGTCTTTTCCCTAAGCTCCGCATTTCCCCGAATGGACATTCTCCTTTGCCACTATCCATCCCAAAAAAATCTTCTCCCCAGGGAATGTCATTTTGTTAAGCCCACCTTTTTTTCGGCCATTACCTATCCTTGGGTACACATCTTTTTCCTAGGGAACGTCTTTTCCTCAGGCCCACATTTCCTAGGCCATTGTCCATCCCAAAAGGACACATTTTCTTCCCCTAGAACATCTTTTCCATAAATCCAGCAAAGAAAAGGATATTGAACTACCACCGGCAGGATCAATCACTTTATTTCAAGGGGTTACTTGTGCCAAGGCCAGAAGATCGCATGGGACTTGTAGTCCGAATGCATAAAGACCTAGGGCATTCTGGTGAAGAAAGGACTATGGCTGAGATATGTAGGAGGTACTTTTGGCATAATCGGACTAAGGATGTGAAGATTGTTGTAAAGGTGTGCCAACAGTGTCAAATGGTGAGAAGGATGGGGAGTATACGCTCTGAAGATGAAAAGTTGAAGAATATACCCATTTGTGATATGTTTCATAGAGTGGCTATGGACATCGCAGGACCATTGCCTGAGACCAAGTCAAGAAACAAGTACATATTGGTGGCCATCGACCACTATTCTAAATGGTGCGATGCAAAGGCAGTCGTTGATCATGGTGCTAAGACTACGGCCAGGTTTCTGGAAAATGACATAATCTGCAGGTATGGAGTCCCCAAGTTCGTGCTCACTAATAATGGTGGGGAATGGGCTGCAAAATTCGATGTTATGTGCAAGGACTATGGTATCCAGCATCAGCACACTGCACCCCCAATGGCCTTAGTGTAATGGGATGGCGGAGCGCATGATTAAAACGATCAAGCATGCATCACCGTCCTGCCTATAGCTCCAGAAAACGTGGAGTGTTGGGACGAGCATCTGGCCAAAGTCATGTTTGGATACAAATGTGGCATCCAGAAAGTGAAGCTTACAACGAGCATC
>Ga0209611_10011289_pt1 | contig 12920 bp, 14 predicted proteins | sample S1TSphgellanicum_3_FD_187693 | JGI IMG/M metagenome (GOLD analysis project Ga0209611, IMG submission 187693) | Host-associated microbial communities from peat moss isolated from Minnesota, USA - S1T2_Fc - Sphagnum magellanicum MG (SPAdes) (version 2) | ecosystem: Host-associated > Plants > Peat...
CTTCGCGGCTGGCGGAGTCGTCATTAACCGGCACGAAAACTCGACCCGGTTCTCTGATGATATAGATATTTTCCATCACTCCGCTCAGGCGGTTTCCGCCAGCGCGGACGCGGACGCCCGGACGCTCACCGACGCCGGCTACGGGGTTGAATTTCTTCGGAGGGAAAAAACTTTCCAGCAGGCAATCGTCAGGCGCGGTGATGATTACGTTCGAATCGATTGGGCGGCTGACTCGGCTTATCGCTTTTTCCCCATCGTTAAAGATGAAGTCTTGGGTTATCGCCTGCACGACGCGGACGCCGCCACCAACAAAGTATTAGCGGCGGTGGGGCGCCAAAAGGTGCGCGACTTCATCGACCTGATGCAGCTTGATCGCGATTATATTTCGCTCGGCGTGGCCGTCTGGGCGGCAGTGGATAAGGACGAAGGATACACGCCCCCACTCGTTTTGGAATATCTTCGCCGGAACAGTCTGATAAATCCGGCGACGCTGGAAGATGTCACTTTCGTTGAGCCGGAGACGCCGGTTACTTTAAAGCAGAGGTGGCTGGAACGGTTGGAATCCGCCAAACGGCTGATCTCAAGTCTACCGCAGCAACCCTTGGGCTGTCTCTATCTCGACCGCGCCGGCCAGCCCGCCCGCGGCGATGTCTTCGATCCCACTTGGATCCCCCATTTCGGCAGCGTCGGCGGTGCGTGGCCGAAGATTGTTGAAGCTTAGCCCAACCCCAGCTTCTGGAACGTCGCATCGACGTGCGCGAAATGGCGCTCCGGCGAGCAGAGCTCGTCGATTTCCCTCTCGCTCAGCACGGACATGATGTCGCTCGACTTCTTCAGGTGATATTGCAGCGGCTCGGTCCCGCGCCAGCAGGCCATGGACGCCGCCTGCACCGCCTCGTACGCGGTCTGCCGCGGCAGGCCCTTGTCCGCCAGCGCGAGCAGCACGCTCTGCGAGAAAATCAGCCCCTTCGATTTTTCGAGGTTCGCCCTCATATTCTCGGGATAAACGATCTGCTTGGCCACCAGATCCGTCGTCAACTTCAGCATGTAGCTCAGCAGCTCGCACGAGTCCGGGAAAATGATCCGCTCCACCGACGAGTGCGAAATATCGCGCTCGTGCCACAGCGCCACGTTCTCCAGCGCCGCCAGGGAATTGCCGCGAATCACGCGCGCCAAGCCGCTCAGCTTCTCGCCCGTGATCGGGTTGCGCTTGTGCGGCATCGCGCTGCTGCCCTTCTGGCCCGCCGCGAAAAATTCCTCCACCTCCAGCACCTCCGTGCGCTGCAGGTGCCGGAACTCCGTCGCCCAGCGGTCGATGCTGCTCGCGATGATCGCCAGCGTGCTCATGAAGTGCGCGTGCCGGTCGCGCTGGATGATCTGCGTCGACAAATCGGCCGCCTTCAGCCCCAGCTTCTCGCACACGAATTCCTCCACGCGCGGGTCCAAATGCGCATGCGTCCCCACCGCACCGGAAAGTTTCCCCACCGCGATCTGCGCGCGCGCCTCAACCAGCCGCTTCTCCGCGCGGCCGAACTCGTCATACATCAGCGCCAGCTTCAAGCCGTACGTGATCGGCTCCGCATGAATGCCGTGCGAGCGCCCCATCATCGGCGTGAACTTGTGCTCCTTCGCCCGCACCGCGATCGCCACGCGCAACTTGGCCAAATCCGCCAGCAAAAGGTCCGCGCTCGCCACGCATTGCAGCGCCAGCGTCGTATCGAGCAGGTCCGACGACGTCAGCCCGCGATGAATGAACCGCCCCGGCCCGCCCACGTGCACCGCAACCTCCTCCAAAAACGCGATCACATCATGGTTCGTCCGCTTCTCGTTCTCGCGCACCTTCGCGATGTCGAATTTCGCCTTCGCGCGGATGATCTGCGCATCCTCGGCCGGAATGTGTCCATAGTGCGCCATGCCCTCGCAGGCCAGCACTTCAATTTCGAGCCAGTGATTGAGCTTCGCCTCTTCGCTCCAAAGCGCGGCCATCTCCGGCCGGGAATAACGGGGAATCATTGCAACAACCAACCTAGAATTAAGAAGCAGGAAGGGGAAGAACTTTGCGCCCCTGGAAGGTTGTGGGCTAGGAGGGACTTGAACCCCCACACCTTGCGGTACCAGAACCTAAATCTGGCGCGTCTGCCATTTCGCCACTAGCCCGGCGCGCAGAATGTACTGATTTCCGCGCCATTAGGCCAGAGCGGCGTTCATGCCTTCCTCGTTCCCAAGTTGTACTTCGGAACGCACTTGCCTTGGCAACTTGGTTGCCCTCCTCCGCTTTGCGGAAAGGGATCGGCAGTAGAGCTTCGTAACGAGGAAACGTGAGGCCGTCAATTAACTCGACTCTCAAAAGGTGACGCTTACCATGCATTTTCATGTCAACAGGTAAGGTTGCCGCGCTGATAGCCGGAATCCTTTTTTGCATCTTTGTTGGGGCCGGGATTACCGCCGCAGGCGTGTTCTTCTACAACCAGAGGCAAGAGGCCCTTGCAAAGCAGGAAGCAGAGGCCCGACAGGAAGCCGCCGCAAAACAGGAGGCGATTGCACAGCAGCTAGCTTTCGACAAAGAGCAGGAGGTGCAAGCGAAACAGGCGGCGATAACTAAAATGGAGCTGGGGTGGTATAGCGCCAACGCGCAGCAAGTATTTTTAGATATTCACCCTGGCGGGCAAGCAAACTCCATCGTCTTAAGCGGCCTCAAGATCACGGATTGGTTTGGAGACGGGCCAACGGGCAGAATGGAGGATAAGGATGTTCGGGGATTCACTGTGCACGTCACTATCCGCTGGACTTCCAACCTTCATGCCGGGGATGGAGTGACAGAATTTGATGATTCATGGGCGAGAAATTCAGGAGCAGAAGAGTTCCAGTTTGTGAGGCGAGCAGACATTAAGAGTAACGGCCTTACCAAAGAAAATATCGGGAACCTCTTTATAAAGGGAGCGGGTAAGCTGCTAAAGTTCCCCTAAAATTATACTTCGGAACGCACTTGCCTTGGCAACTTGGTTGCCCTCGTCCGCATGGAAGAAAGGGATCGGCAGTACACTGCCTCAACAAGGCCGTTACGAAGCACAACTCCGTAACGAGGAAAAAGGCGCCCCTGCGGTTAACGCTACTTCGCGCCGCCAACCAGCGGCTTCGGTTGCGGAGCCGTCGCGTTGAAATTCCAGGAGAGATTGCCCGACGCGATGAACGCCAGCAGGGCCAGAAGAATGAAGATCCCCGATACGTAGAAAAACCAGTTATGACGAAAATGGCTTTTCGGCGGGTTGCCGGGGCCGTGTCCCTCGTGGGGGTGATGATGATGCTTGCTCATAAAAAATTTACGGATGGCCCGAATGCCCGGCGAGGAAACTGAAAATGATCACGATGACGGCCACGACGAGGAGGATGTGAATCAATCCTCCCGCGATGCGAAAGAACAATCCCAGCACCCAGCAAGCCACGAGCACACCAGCAATTAAGAGCAGCATATCAAATCCTTTTTGGTTCCGGGTAACATGCTCCCCTCACCAACGCCGGGGTGCAAGGCATTCCGCCAGCGTTCACGGGGCCACGAAGGCGAAGATGCGGCGCAGCTCGGTCATGGCCTCGGGATTGGTCATTCCGTTTTCCTTGTGCTTCTGCATCGCCGCCTTGGCCAGCTTCACCTGGTTGGACGCCGTGCCCGCGCCGGTGTCGTCCGTACGCTCCAGCAGGGAATGAATTTCCGCCAGCGCCTTCTGGTCGTTCAGGTGATTTTGGTGGCGGCGAAGCAGGACCTCCAGCGCCCTGTTCACCAGCTTCTGGGCTTTGCTCATGAGTAGGTTTTTCGTGGGTGCTGCCGCGCAAGCGGAAGCGCGGCGTTATCAGAGAACGTAAACGCATTCACCTCGATTGCGAATTGGACCGCCGCTACAACTGTACCCTGTGCGAAACCTCAGTAGGATTTCGCCCAGACGACGCGCTGGTCGCTTTTCTCGCCGGTGAAGATGCATTTGCCGGGTTGGGGCATTTCCTCGAAGGGAATGCAGCGGATGGTGACCTTGAGGTCTTCTTTGATCTTGGCTTCGACTTCGGCAGAGCCGTTCCAGTGCGTGAGGGCGAAGCCGCCGTGGATCTCGGGCTTGTCGGCGTTCTTGGGCGTGAAGAATTCGTAGAACTCTTCCTTGGTCTCGATCGTGCGCGTGTGCTCGCGGCGGAAATTGTAGGCGCGCTCGTAGATGGCGTCCTGGATTTGCTGGAGGATTTCCGGCACGAGGCAGGCGAATTCGTCGCGCTTGTAGCTGGTCTTTTCCCGCGGGCCCTTGTCGCGGCGGCCGACGAAGACGGTGCCGGCCTCGAGGTCGCGCGGGCCGATCTCGACGCGGATGGGCACGCCTTTCTTGATCCATTCCCACGACTTCACGCCGCCCTGGAGGTCGCGCTGATCCACTTCGACGCGGATCGGTTCCTTGTGCCAAGACTGGAGCTCCATTTGCTGCGCGAGCGCGCCGCAGGCCTTGAGGATTTCCTTGTGCTGCTCTTCCTTCGGGATGATGGGGATGATGACGACCTGCGTGGGCGCGACGCGGGGCGGCAGGACGAGGCCGTCGTCGTCGGCGTGGGCCATGATGAGAGTGCCGATGAGGCGCGTGCTGACGCCCCAGCTCGTGGTCCACGCGAACTCCTGCTTGCCTTCGCGGGAGAGATATTTGATGCCGCTGGCCTTGGCGAAGTTCTGGCCGAGGAAGTGGGACGTGCCGGCCTGGACGGCCTTGCGGTCCTGCACCATGGCCTCGATGCAGAGCGTGTCGACGGCGCCGGGGAAGCGCTCGCTGGCGCTCTTGCGGCCGGTGACGACGGGGATGGCGAGGTGGTCGCGCGCGAAGGTTTCGTAGACGTCGAGCATGCGGCGCGTCTCGTGGATGGCGTCGGCCTCGGTCTCGTGCGCGGTGTGGCCTTCCTGCCAGAGGAATTCCGCCGTGCGCAGGAAGATGCGCGGGCGCATTTCCCAGCGGACGACGTTGGCCCACTGGTTGATGAGGATGGGGAGGTCGCGATAGGACTGGACCCACTTGGCGTAGGTGGCGCCGATGATCGTTTCCGAGGTGGGGCGCACGACGAGCGGCTCGGAGAGTTTGCCGGTGGGGATGAGCTTGCCGTCGGGGCCGGCCTCGAGGCGGTGGTGCGTGACGACGGCGCATTCCTTGGCGAAGCCGGCGACGTGCTCGGCTTCCTTCTCGAGGTAGCTGAGCGGGATGAAGAGCGGGAAGTAGGCGTTCTTGTGGCCGGTGGCCTTGAACATTTTGTCGAGGTGCTGCTGCATCAATTCCCAGATGCCGTAGCCCCAGGGCTTGATGACCATGCAGCCGCGGACGTCGGAGTTCTCCGCCATGTCGGCGGCGGCGATGACGGCCTGGTACCACTCGGGGAAATCGACGGCGCGGGACGGCGAGATGGCGTTCTGCGGGGCTTTCTGCTTCTGCGGTTGCGGAGGGGTGTCGGCCATAAATTTAGGAGGAGGATTTGCGGCTCAAAAGAAATTCGCGCGCGATGCCGATGCCCATGGGCAGCATGGAGACAAGGGCGATGCCGATGAGAATTTTATCGAGGTATTTTTGCGTGAAGGGATTCGTGCCCAGCCCGTAACCTACCAGCACCACGAGGGAAATCCAGAAGACGACGGCGAGGCAATCGACGACGAGATATTTCAGGTAGGTCATTTCACCCACGCCGGCCATGAAGGGCACGAAGGTGCGCACGACGGGCACGAACTTCGCGAAGACGACGGCCCAGACGCCGTACTTGACGCAGAGCGCGTGCGCTTTCTCGGCGTTGGCGCGCTTGAAGAAGCGGCCTTCCTTGCGCGTGAAGATGGCGTGGCCGGTCTGGTTGCCGAGGAAGTAGCCGAGCTGGTCGCCCACGATGGCGGCGGCGATGAGCGCGGGTACGAGCAGCCGCACGTCGAGCCACGTCTGGCCGCTCGGGCCGGTGGTGGCCGCGGCGACGCCGGCGAGGAAGAGCATGGTGTCGCCGGGCAGGAAGAAGCCGACGAGCAGGCCGGTTTCCGCGAAGACGATGGCGGCGATCAGCGGCACGCCGCCGGAGTGAATCAGACCCTGCATGTAGGCCGGGTCGTAAAGATTCTTGATGAACTGGATGGGATTCATGGCGGGGAAGCCCGATTGCGGGCCAAAAGCGAAGGGTGAAAATCGCAGAAAGGCTTGGGAGCGGCAAGCCTTCTCGTAGGCGCGGCGGGTAGCCGTCGACCTCCGGGCGACGGGCTCGTTGGCTTGGCGAACCTGAATGGCGGGTGAGGTAACCTACCGAGCCCCGCGCCCGGAGGTCGCGGGCTACCCTTCCAGCTCGAAGCGCATCAGCACGATCTCGGACCTGGTGCCAACGCGCAGGGGTGGGCCCCACGTGCCGGTGCCGCTGCAGGTGTTGACCCAAAGGCGGCCGTGGCGATGCAGGCCGTAGGCGAACGGGCCGTAGATGCGGCGGACAAGGAGGTTCCAGGGCCACATCTGGCCGTGGTGCGTGTGGCCCGAGAGCTGGAGCGAGATGCCGGCCTCCTCGGCGACGCGCAAGTTGACCGGGCGATGCGCGAGGAGGATGGCGGGGCGCGCGTGGTCGGTGTGGACGCGGGCAAGGATGTCGCGGAGTTGCGCGGGATCGCCGGATTCCTCGTCGTGGACGCCGACGAGGTCGAGGCCGTCGAGCGTGACCGATTCGTTGTCGAGCACGCGGATGCCGGCGGAGCGGACGGCGTCGAGGTAGAGGCTGCGCTCGGCGAATTCGTCGTGATTTCCGGTGACGTAGTAGACGCCAAGCGGCGCGGCGTATTTTCCCCAAGGCGCGACGAGTTGGCGCAGACCGATGGTGGGGCCGTCGAAGAGGTCGCCGCTGATGAAGACGATGTCGGGCTGCAGGGCGCTGAGCTTCTCGAGGACGCGCTGAAGGAACGCGGGCCCGGAAAGCGGGCCGAGGTGCAGGTCGGTGACAAGCGCGGCGGTGCGGCCGCGCCAAGCGGCGGGCAGATTCGGCAGCGGGACGGTGATGCGCGTGACGCGAATCCAGCGAGCGTTGATCAGGCCCCAGACGGTGATGAGCAGCGCGAGAGTGAAGAGGATCGCCGCGATCTCGAACCGCGGTGCAGGCCGCCCCGCAAGCAGGAAAACACCCGCGGCGATCCAGCACGCGACGGACGCGAAGAACGCAAAGTTCAGCGCGCCGAGCCACGTGGCGCAAATGGCGTAGACGACCTTCAGCACGGGATGAGCCGAGCGAAAGCGCAGAATCGTCGTCGGAATGAACGCGAGCGCGATGAAACCGGGCACGGCCTGCCATGCGAGCCAGCCGCGTACGCCGAGGAAATGGCCGATGGTCGCGCAGACGAGCGCGTTGGCGCCGAGCAAGATCGCGGAGACGATCAACGCGAAGCGCATCATGCGGCGCAGGGGAAAGGCGCGCGGCGCGGCGGCGGTTTGGGGCGCGGCGGCCTCGTGCTGCAAGTCGGTCGGGGCGGTCATGGGTGGATCAACACCGTGCCCGACTTCCGGGCGGCGTCAAATGAGGAGGAGTTTCGCGCGGAGGCTCATGCCGTTGCAGCGGCGGTCTATAACCGTCGCTGCAACTGTAGAACCCTCCATTTCTCCTTCCCAAGTTGCACGTGGGAACGCCCTTGTCCTGGCAACGATGTTGCCCTCGTACGCTTAGGAAAAACGCGGTCGTTCTTGGAGGGACGGGCTCCTGCCCGTCCGTCACGGCCTGAAAAAAGAAGCGGTACGAACGCGCAGGAGACCGTCCCTCCAAAGCCGAGATTCCTCCTTCAGCCCTCTGCCTCTCCCTCTTCAGCCCTCCGCGCGAAACCTGCCTTTAATGCCCGCCCGACTTCGCATTGCGGCACGTCTCGAACAGGAACCAATGGCGCCGCTCCGCCTGGTCGATCCAAACCTCGATCAGGCTCGTCGTCGCGACGTCCTTGTACTCGTCGGCCACATCGTGCGCCTCGCGCAGCTTCGCGATCAGCGTCTGGTTGTCCTCGCGCAGCTCCGCCAGCATGTCCAGCGGCTCCACGTAATCCGCGTCGTTGTCGGAAATCCGCTGCAGCTTCGAAATCTGCCCGATCGACCGCAGCGTCGTCCCGCCGATCTTCCGCACCCGCTCCGCGATGTCATCCGTGATCGCGAAAATCTGGTCAGCGTGCTCATCCAGCATCAAATGATAATCGCGAAAATGCGGCCCGCTCATGTGCCAGTGAAAATTCTTCGTCTTCAGGTACAGCGCGAAAACATCGGCCAGTATCGCATTCATCGCGCCGGAAATATCGCGCGTCGCCTTAGCGCCAAGGTCGGTGGGGGTGAGGAGGGCCGCCTCCCTGAGACGGGTGCCATTCTTGATCCGGGAATTCGTTTTGGTGGTGCTCATAGCTTCAAACGTCGTTCCCTTCCCCCCAATAGCAAACGACATTTCCAAAATGGTTTCGCGCGGACGACCGCAGAGGGCTAAAGATGGGGGGCGAACGGAATTACGGAATTTCCCAAATGAACGGAATTTTTAAGGGTTATTCACACGGAGACACTGACATTTCAACAACCCCATTCCCAATTCCGTTAATTCCGAAAATTTAGAATTCCGTTCCTGCCTTCCCCTCTTCAGTCCTCCGCGCGAAATTCATTTCTGCTGGCCCGACAGCGCACCGGTGATCGCCTGAAACGGGCTCAGCAGCATCGCGCCCACCGGGCGCAGCACCAAAACCGCCACGAGAACCGCCAGCACAACCAGCGTGATATATTGCCACGGCTGCCACGGACGCCTGCCGCGGGGTTCATTGTCCATGCGCGAGAATCGCGCGCCGCCCATTGCACCACAAACGAAATCAGCGCGGGATATCCCACCCGCCGCCGCCGCTCGTCGTCACCGTCACCCCGTCACTGGTCTTCCCCTGCAAGCCATCAATGACCTCCTGAAAAACCGCCGCCACTTGCTCTCCAATCGGCAACGCCTTCGCGTGCGCGACCGCCAGTGCAAGCGCGCAAATCAGAAGGTACTGCCAGAAGTTTCCGGGACGCATACTCAAGTGGTATACTCTGCCGGGCAAAAAAGGTCGCGTAAATATGTACAGACATCCACGAATTAGGACTGTTGTATTTACGTAACATGTATTATAAAGTTATTAATCAGCTAATTATTAGTGGCTTAAGCTTAAGCCTACTGGTTGAGCATCACAAAAAACATTTAGGAAATCGCGCCAAGCAAAGCGCTCGTTTCTTGGAGGGACGGGCTCCTGCCCGTCCGTTACGCTTCTTTTCTCAGGCCCGCACGGACGGGCAGGAGCCCCGTCCCTCCAACCATCAGCCCTCCGTGCCCTCCGAACCTCCTTGTGAAAGGGATCCCTTCAGCCTCCGCCTTCCCCTCTTCCCTCCTCTGTGCGAACCTTCCCCCATGCCCCCCCCGCCGCACCCGTGCGAAACCGCCCTGGCCGCCTTGCCGGAAGGCCCGCTGCTCGCCGCCATCTCCGGCGGGGTTGACTCCGTCGCGCTGCTCCACGCCTTGGTCGCCGCCGGCCGCCAGCCCGTCGTCGTCCACTTCGACCACGGCTGGCGCAGGGAAAGCGCCGCCGACGCCACCTGGGTGCGCGACCTCGCGCGCCGCCACGGCCTCAAGTATATCACCGGCAAACGGCGCCCCGGCCGCAAAAAAGAAAGGCGCGAAGCCGACGCCCGCGCCGCGCGCTACCGCTTCTTCGCGCAAGTCGCGCGCAAGCTCCGCACCCCGCACCTCGTCCTCGCCCACCACGCCGACGACCAGGTCGAGACCTTCCTCCTCCAACTCCTGCGCGGCAGCGGCGCCGCGGGCCGGGGGATGGACCCCATCGCCACACGCGACGGCCTCGTGCTGCACCGCCCCTGGCTCGCGCTCTGGAAAAAAGACCTCCTCGCCTACGCCCGCAAAAACAAGCTCGCGTGGCGCGACGATTCCACCAACGCCGACACGCGCCATCGCCGCAATCTCCTGCGCCGCGACGTCCTGCCCTACCTGCGCAAAAAAATCGGCCCGCACGTGGAGCAAAACCTCTGGCGCGCCGCCGAAATCGCCCGCGCCGAAAGCGAATGGCTCGACCAACTCTGCGCCGCCGCCGCGCCAACCGCCGAGCTCGCGGTGAAACCCCTCCGCGCCGAGCCCCTCGCGCAGCAACGCCGCACTCTCCTGCGCTGGCTGCAAGCGCGCGGCGTCAAAGACCTCGCCTTCGCCGACATCGAAGCCGTCCGCGCCCTCCTCACCCAAAGCAAAATCGCCAAGGTCAACCTCAGCGCCGGCCAACACGCCCGCCGCCGCGCCGGCAAGATTTTCGTCGAATAATCCCGCGCGATCAAAACCGCGCGAAAATAAAAAAACGCCTCGTCATCCTGAGCGAGCGAGGCGAAAACTTTCTTTTGCAGCAAAGCATCCGGCCGAGCGAGTCGAAGGACCCAGCCTCTCTTACCGCGAGCGACCGCATCGAAACGCATTTCCTCTACGCAAGGAACTCCCGCCGGCCTTCCCCGGCGAGACGCTCCCGTGGTGACTCCCGCCGCTAGATAGCCACACGGGTCCTTCGTCTCCGGCTCGGCCAAACGCTGTGAGAAACAGAACGCAACGCTCGCCTTCGCTCAGGATGACGGAACTTTGAAAGAGCGCGGCTTTCCCACCTCAACCCCTCCGAGCTCTCCGAGCCTCCGTGCGAAACGGATTCCCTTCAGCCCTCTGCCCCCTCTTCCGTCCTCCGCGCGAAACCTCTCCGCCGTCCGGTCTGAATTCCATTGTTCCGCAACTCCCCAGCATGAAGTAAACTTCCAGTCGTAATGATGGGTTGGACATGTTGTGCCCTCGAAAAGGGTGCGCAAAAAAGGAATCCCATGCGCCTATTTTTCAGTTACCTCGTCTTGGCGTTCCTCATCGTTTATATGCTTTCCATGGGGGCATCAATGGCCGGCTACTATTGTGCCGGGAGGCATATCATCGGCTATTCGACCGGGCCCATCTATGCCTCCAATACAGACCTCGCGATATTTGCCACCGCATTATTGAGCTTTCCCTGGTCTATAATTATCGCCTTCATCATCTCTCATGCATCCCCGAGCTATCAGGATGCGCTCTTCCTTCTCTACGGATTTGCCGGTGCCTTAAACAGTTACTTCATCTTTATTCTATATCGGTTCCTTCGCCCAAAATAATAAAGCTCTCACTCCCCGTTCCTCGTTCCCAAGTTGCACTTGGGAACGCGCTTGACCTGGCAGCTTCGCTGCCCTCGTACGCTCAGGGGAAGAGCAATCGGCAGTACAACTGTCTCAGCAAGCCCGTTACGAAGTACAACTTCGTAACGAGGGAAGAGAGCCTGCACGGACGGGCAGGAGCCCGTCCCTCCAAATAATCGGCCCTCCGAGCCTCCGCGCGAAATCTTCTGCTTCCCCTCATGTCCTTCTTGTCCCTCCTGTCTAAATTCCGTCATTCCGTTATTCCGTCACTCCCCGCCTTCACGTAAGCTCGCTCACGGCCTTGCAAAAACTCCTCGCCGTTCTCTTCCTGCTCGCGCTCGGCAGCGTTGCCCGCGCGGACCTCATCCGCGTTGAGCCCATCGCCGGCGCCCTCACCACGCGCGCCGACGGCACCGTCGTGCTCGACCTGCAGATCGCGCCGGGCCGTCTCAACTGGATCGCCTTCACCCCGGGCCGCCTGCCGGAGACGTGGGGCGACGTCCGCCGCCGCGAACCGGCCCTGCGCACGCGCCTGCTCGGCGGCCTCGGCCTGCGCGACGGCGACCGCCTCATCCCGCCCGACGACGTGCAAATTCCCGGCCTCGCGGCAAACCCGGAGCGCGCGCCGCTGCCCGATTTCTTCGTCGTCGAGGTGGCGTGGCATCACGCCGGCCTGCTCCACGCCGCGTTTGTCCCCAACGACATCGACGCCACCAAGCTCGACATCGAGGGCGTCACGCAAATCCAGCTCCTGCTCGACGACAAGATGCCGTGGTGGCAGGTGCTGTCGCGTTCCGTGCTGCTCGGCGTCGAACACATCGTGCCGTTCGGGCTCGACCACATTCTTTTCGTGCTCGGCATTTATCTCGCCGCGTCGCGCTTCCGCGATTTGCTCTGGCAGGTCACCGCCTTCACCGTCGCGCACAGCCTCACGCTCGGCCTCACCATGGGCGGCATCCTCATCGTCGGCCCGTTCTGGGAACAGTTCGTCGAGGTCGGCATCGCCCTTTCGATTTTCACCGTCGCGTTCGAGAATTGCCTCTGGCAGCGGCCGCCCGGCTGGGCGCGCATCTGGATCGTCGGCGGCTTCGGCCTCGTGCACGGCATGGGCTTCGCGGGACGGCTCGCGCAGGTGAAATGGCCCGCGGGCACGTTCGGCCTCTCGCTTTTCGGCGCGAATCTCGGCATCGAGATCGGCCAGCTCATCGTCATCCTCGCCGCCGCGTCGCTCACCGCGTGGTGGTGGAAACGGGCGTGGTACCAGCCGCGCCTCGCCGTGCCGGTCAGCCTGCTCATCGGCCTCTACGGCCTGTTTGCCGCGCTCGACCGCATCACCAATCTGCAATTTCCCTCGCGCGAATTTTTCACCGGCTTCTGGAATTTCTACGACCGCGAGTATTGGTTCTTCCCGCTGGCGATTGGCGCGGCAACGCTCGGCGTCCTATGGCTCGGCTATCGCCAGGGCGTACGCCTGCGCCGCTATTTCTCGTGAACTTCTCTTCCCGCAAATTCATCTGGATTGCGTTTCTTTTCCTCGCGCCCGCCACCGCCGAGGCCCATAGCGACCTGCGGCTCGGACCCTTCGGCGCGGGAATTTTGCATCCGATCGAGACGCTGCCGCACCTGCTCGTGCTCATCGCGCTCGGGCTTTTGCTCGGGCGGCGTCCGCCGTTCCGGCTCGCGCCGCTGCTCGGGATTTTCGCGCCGGTGGCCGCGCTCGCG
>Ga0209611_10011290_pt1 | contig 12919 bp, 17 predicted proteins | sample S1TSphgellanicum_3_FD_187693 | JGI IMG/M metagenome (GOLD analysis project Ga0209611, IMG submission 187693) | Host-associated microbial communities from peat moss isolated from Minnesota, USA - S1T2_Fc - Sphagnum magellanicum MG (SPAdes) (version 2) | ecosystem: Host-associated > Plants > Peat...
GTTTAATTCTGCCATATCCGACTATGAATACAAAAATCCGAGTGACGGTCTGGGGTGAAAACGTGCATGAACGCAAAGTTCCCGCGGTCAAAAAAATCTATCCCAAGGGCATGCACGAAGCCGTGGCCGAGGGCCTGAGGGAATCGGCCGGTCTGGAAGTGCGAACCGCCACGCTCGATCAGCCGGAGCATGGACTTACCGAAGCGATTCTCGACCAGACCGACGTCCTGACCTGGTGGGGCCATTGCGCTCACGGCGACGTCGACGACAAAATCGTCGATCGCGTCCACGCGCGGGTGCTTCAGGGGATGGGGCTCATCGCGCTCCATTCGGGACACTACTCCAAAATCTTCAAGCGTCTGCTCGGCACCACCTGTTCGCTGACATGGCGTGAAGCGGGCGAGAAGGAACGGATCTGGGTTTGCAATCCGGGCCATCCCATCGCGCAGGGCATCGACAAATACTTTGAAATTCCCCAGGAGGAAATGTATGGCGAGCCGTTTGCCATCGCGAATCCGGACGAGATTATTTTCCTAAGCTGGTTCGAGGGCGGGGAGGCTTTCCGCTCCGGCTGCACATGGAAACGGGGCAACGGAAAGATTTTCTATTTCCGGCCCGGCCATGAAACCTATCCGACCTATCATCAAAAGGAAGTTCGTCGCGTCATTCTCAATGCCGTTCACTGGGCGCGGCCCGAAGGTGCGCGCTGGATCGATAGCTGCCCGAACGTGCCGATCGAAGAGGCCGCCGAGAAGATTGTGCAAAAGGGAGAGTCGCTGCATAAGCCGGGCGAAGCCGGCTTTCGGTAAATCAACCGCCCCAATCCACTTAAAGAGACACGAATGTAAAAAATTCGTGTTTTTATCGATTGTGGTTGACTGGAACTTGGACTAACCCTAACAAAATCAGTGATCACGCCAATTAATTACGCAAAAAGTGGAATAAAGCTCGCAGAACACTTAAAAATCAGGAACTTCAAATGAAAAAGGGCATCATATCGCTTGGGGTCACGGTTAGCTTGCTGGCTGCTTTCGTGTTACTCGCTAGCACGTCGGCCTCGGCCCAGATTCTTCTTTACGACAATGGTGTCGGGACCACCGGCTACGGCTATTATGCGGATGTGGGCAGCTCTTCGTATTCCATGGCGGGCGATGTCTTTACGGCTGGACTCAGCGGCACGGTCAATGACGTCGATTTCTCCGGCCTCTATTACGGTGGTGAGGCGCCCACCACCGACACTTTCTCCCTGAGCCTTTACTCGGTCAGTGGCGGCGTTCCCAGCACGCTGATCAGTACCAGTACACTCCCGAATTTTACCGAGACGCCGATAGGCATTCATGACCCGACAACCCTGGATCTGACCGTTTATCAATTCAGCGGGCTCCTGGCGAGGCCCTTTACGCTGACGGCTGGAACCTCTTACTACTTTGGAATATCTGACCTGACCAATCCTTATCAAAATTTTTCGGTGGTGATCAGCGACTCGGTGCCTGCCGGCGGATCGACATCTGAATATTCCCAGGCTTCAGGCACCAGCACCTTTGTCGCCACGGGGCCCGATGCGCTTGCCTTTCAACTCGAAAACGTGGCCGTGCCTGAGCCGGGTACGTGGGAACTTCTGGCTTTTGGCGGTCTCAGCCTCGCCTTGGCACGCCGACGCGCGTTGGGTGCCAAGCGCCAGGTAGGCTTGCTAGCCCCCGTGGCCCGAGCCTGATCCTGAGCCGCCTGTTGCAGGTGCAGCCCCACCATTGCCTGCCGAGGCAAGCTGGCTGTCGATGGTCGTAAAAGTTCCCTTTATCTGAGTCCCCGTCGCAATCAGAGTGGAAATGCCTACAACGGAGATAAATGCGAGGATAAGCGCATATTCCACCAGGGTCTGGCCGCGCTTATTCCTAACGCGTTGTAGCGTAATGCCATTCCGCAAAATATTCTTTGTGGTCATGTAATATCTTTCGGCAATGTCTTCGATCTATCGGAAGGATGCCGAAAAACCTTAGGCCATATTCGAATCGGACTCACGGCTCCCTGGGCCGAGGCATCGACTTCACGGATGACGTCGTTGATCTCGATCCGCTTGTGCTCGAATTTTCCGCCTTTGAAACTACTTAAGCCAGATTTTGGGACAGTCTCTAGATGGGCAATCTCTTGAGCCGAACGAGATGCGAGGCGATAGCGAGCTGCAAAATTTTCGGAGCCTGCTGAGCCCCGCAGCTCGTGTAGGTTGAGGCGATCAAATCTCCCAAGGTCATGCCTTTGGCTTTGTCCCGGAAGGAAATGTGACTTGGTTTATTTTGTTTTCTCATCATGGAACCTGGAAGGAGCTTTTTCAAATCACGATTTGGCCCAGCCTTCGTTGGCAATGCTTACGGCAACCAACAAAATGCTGGCGATAAGCTCACGTGGAATGGACGCCGGCTCGGCATAATTCATGCCGCCGGGTTTGGGGATAGCCTGCCGAGCGGCAGCGAGGTTAACGGCCACATCCCGGGCAAGTTCTGTGGCGAGCGCGACCCCTGCGGTGGGATCCGTGGTTTTGAGGGATTGAATCCGGGTGATGGCATTCATGAAGTCGATAAGGGTTGAGGGTTGGATTGAAAAGGCTGGCGGATTTTGGAAACGATCCAAAACAAGCGACCCAGGAGGGCGAAGAGTAATCTCCAACGGTTGTGTCCTCCTCTATCGGCGCCGCGTTGCTGCAAAAGCCGGACCATCTCTGCCCGGCCAAAAAGAGTAGCGAACATAAGAGGTGTCGTTCCGCCGCCCTGATCGGCATTAAGATCGGCTCCGGCATCCAGCAGCAGGGCGGCGATGCCCACGTAGCCTTTGAAGGCCACGCCTCCGAGAGGAGTCTGGCCCCGGAGATTCCGGCGGTCAGGTTCCGCTCCACAATCGAGCAAAGCCCCCGCCATTTCCTCATGGCCGTGGTAGCTGGCCAGCATGAGCAGGGTGTTTCCCTTATGGTCCTGCAAATTGACCGGCAGGCCAGATCGAATCATGGGAGCCAACGTGGAAGAATCTCCGCTCCGCGCGGCCTCGAGCGCGAGCAATTGAAGCTCCGCGTAACGCTTCTCCTCCGCCTCCGTTACGGCGGCCAGGCTTGCCGTGCGATTATGCATGGACGGGCTCCAGTTGTGGTTCGGTTTCACCGCGCACACCGTCGGAAGCGGCAAGCTTCTTGATGGCCAGTCGCACACCCTCGGCGTAAGCGGGGTCGGCCTGGGCAAAATGACCCAGTTGCCGCTCCACGATATCATCCGGAACTCCCTGCATGGCCTCGGCGATATTCTGGAACAACTGTTTTTTCTGGGACGCGGACATAAGGCGGAAGAGATTTCCAGGCTGGGTGTAGTCGTCGTTGCCGTCGCGATGGTTGTAACGATTGGCCTCGCCGGAGATTTTCAATGGCGGCTCGGCGAGGATCGGGTTCTGCTTCGGGCCGTTGAAGCTGTTCGGCTCGTAATAGGCGTCGGAGCTTTTGGGCTGCCCGAAATTCATCGGTCCATCGAGATGATAGGTGGCCACGTGCGACTTCGGCGCATTCACCGGGAGTTTCTCGTACCAGGTGCCGACGCGGTAACGGTGGGCATCCGCGTACGCAAAAATGCGGGCCTGCAACATTTTGTCCGGTGAAAAGCTGATGCCCGGAACGATGTTGGAGGGGCTGAAGGCCGACTGCTCGATCTCGGCGAAATAGTTCTCCGGATTGCGGTTGAGTTCCAGCACACCGACGTCGATGAGCGGATAGTCCTTGTGCGGCCAGACCTTGGTGAGGTCGAAGGGGTTGATGTGGTAAGTCTCCGCTTCCAACTCCGGCATGACCTGAATCTTGACGTCCCACTTGGGAAAATCGCCCTCTTCAATCGCCTCAAAGAGATCGCGCTGGGAGCTTTCGCGGTCCTTGGCGATGAGAGCTTCTCCTTCACGGTTTGTCATCGTCTGGATGCCCTGTCGGGTCTTGAAGTGGAACTTGACCCAGAAGCGTTCGTTGGCGGCGTTGAGCAGGCTGTAGGTATGCGAGCCGTAACCGTTGACGTGGCGATAGCTCTTCGGCAGGCCCCGATCCGACATGAGAATCGTCACCTGATGCAGGCTTTCCGGCGAGAGGGACCAGAAGTCCCACATGGCGGTCGTGCTGCGCATATTGGTTTTCGGATGGCGCTTTTGGGTGTGGATGAAATCAGGGAATTTCAGCGGATCGCGAACGAAAAAGACCGGCGTATTGTTTCCGACCAAGTCCCAGTTTCCCTCTTCCGTGTAGAACTTGAGGGCAAAACCGCGCACATCTCGCTCGGCATCAGCCGCGCCCCGTTCACCCGCCACCGTGGAAAAGCGAAGCAGCGCTTCAGTCTTCTTGCCCACCTTGGAGAAGATGCTCGCCCTGGTGTATTTGGTAATGTCGTGTGTGACGGTGAACGTGCCGAAAGCGCCCGAACCCTTGGCATGGACGGTGCGCTCGGGAATACGCTCTCGGTTTTGATGGGCGAGCTTTTCGAGGAGCTGATAATCCTGCAAAAGCAACGGGCCACGAGGGCCTGCGGAAAGGGAATTTTGGTTGTCGGCAATGGGATTGCCGCCGGTCGTGGTCAAGCTTTCAGGTTTGTTCGTCATAGTTTTGTTTCGAATTCTTGCAAGCTAACCACGCTGCGAACGATTGTTGAAATACTAGTCTTCTATGATTACGATAGGCGTGGCCTATGGAAATGCATCAACTCCGGTACGTCGTCAGCGTTGCCCGCACGGGCAATTTCAGCCGGGCCGCCGAGCAATGTCATGTTTCCCAGCCTTCGCTCAGCCAGCAGATCCAAAAGCTGGAGGAAGAACTCGGTGAGCGTCTCTTTGACCGGCTCAAGCGTCACGTCAAGCTGACCGCGGTAGGTGAGAAATTTGTCCACCGGGCGGCGCGCATTCTCGAGGAAGTTGAGACCGCATCCCGCGAGGCACGAGACGTCCAGGGGCTCATCCACGGCACGGTGGCCGTCGGCGTATTACCGACGATTGCTCCCTATTTGCTCCCGCGCGTGATCGCGGCCTTTGCCACCAAGCATCCCGGCCTGGAAGTCATCGTACAGGAAGAGACCACGGCGCAATTACTCAAGCTCGCCCGCGCCTGTGAAATCGACTTCGCGCTGGTCAGCCTGCCCATCCATGACAACCACTTTGTGAAGGAAACCCTCTTCAGCGAAGAGTTGCTGCTGGCCGTGCCGCCGGGCCATCGGCTGGCGAAACGGCGTCGTGTCAGCGCCAACGATTTGGAATCGGAACGCTTCATTTTGATGAAAGAGGGGCACTGCCTGGGCGATCAGGTTCTCGGTTTTTGCAATCGGCGCGATTTTCAACCTCAGGTCAGCCTGCGCAGCACCCAAATTGAAACCATCAAGGCGCTGGTGCAGTCAGGGCTCGGCATCTCGTTGATCCCCGCCATGGCCATCGAAAATATTAAGAGCGCATCCCCTGTCTATCGTTCCCTCGGCCATCCGCGGCCGATGCGCGAGATTTGCGTTGTCTGGCCGCAGAGTCGTCCGCCGAGCGTCCCGGGACATGCCTTTTTGCGTGTCCTGCGCGGATGTACCCTTCACGCGAAGAAGGCGAAACCCTAGGGCGAAAAGGGTACCCGGCGGGATCGGCAATTTTCTTTTCGCTGCGCACCAGGGTGTGCGGTCACGGCGCTTTCAGCCATTGCGCCAGCGCCGAACTGGCTGGAACCCAGCGCGCGTGAAGTTGTTTCGGCGCAGATGCGTCATCGTACATCAGGCTTTCAGCCAGATAGATTTGGCCGCACGCGTCCGTGAAAACCAGGGGGCCAGACCGGGCCGCGCACCGATCATACGGTGAACAATACAACCTATCCTGCCACGGGCTTGAATCCATGTCCGTAGACGACAAAAGCGGCGAGCGCGAAAAGGGGCAGGGTAATCGTGACATGGGAATACTCCCCGTGCATCAGATGAAATCCCGTGGCCAGCACCATGATCGTGGCCAGGCCCACCGCCGCCCACGTGGACAAGACGGGCAAGATTCCGGTCAACCGGGGAAGAATCAGGCCGACGGCACCGGCCAACTCGCAAAGGCCGATGAAGGTGACGAGACCGCGCGAATCAGCGAGCGCGGGAGCCATTTGGGCGTACTGGTCGAAGTTAAACAATTTCATCGAGCCTGAGGCGATGAAGACAAAGGCTAAAAGGGCGGAGACGATCCAGAGGGCAATTTTCATAAAGGAACTTTCGGTGGTGATGGTTTTTGAGAGAGATTTGAATGAGAAAGGGCGGTGATGGTTATCCTCCGCCCTTTCCCCGGGTTGGCTAGTTTTTGAAGGTGGCGACATCGTCCGCTTCGAGATAATCGACCAGGGTTGACGTCTCCGGCTTGATCCCCAGTTTGGCGCATTCGCCGACGAACCAATCCTTCTTTTCCGGATTGTCGTAGGGACGATAGCTTTCGACTCCGTCGGACCAGGCCTTGATTTCTTCAACCGTCTTCGACGTGCCGTGTGTGTTGAACCAGGCAACGACCTGATCATCGGTTGCGCCCGAACCGAGCAGCTTTTTGACTTCATCGGCTTTGACGCCTTTGAACTCGCAGAGCATTTGATCGAGCGGACAAGCGAAGTGATATTCGCCGACGTTGCCCGCGAGATCGGCGCGGCCTTTGTCGATCATGCGGGCCAGGAGGGCGTAATTGCCGAGACGGTTGCGGGGACTGCGGGGTGCTTCTTTGGTGAGGTTTTTAGAGGTATTCATAGGTTTATTAAGTTATTGTCGTCATTAGATGGTAAAACGACATCTGTAGATAATACATCACTAGACGGATAACTTGTCAAATGCTACTTTTAACCATGCCTCTCGATCCCGCCAAAATAGATCCTCGCATTCGCCGCACGCGGCAAATGCTCTTTCAGGCCTTCCAGGGCCTGCTCGCGGAAAAGGCCTTCGATCTCATTTCGGTGCAGGACATCACCGAGCGCTCCACCCTTAACCGAGCCACCTTTTACGACCACTTCACCGACAAGTTCGCGTTGCTGGAGGCCATGATGGGCGAGCGATTCAGCACGCTGATTGACGCCCGGATGGCGGGAAGCGAAGGGACGTGCGAAGCCAGCTTGAGGCAGTTGATCCTCGCCGCCTGCGATTTCCTGGCTGAGGTCTCCTCCGGCTGTCAGAAACACCAACGGCAGTTTGAGCCCTTCGTCGAGTCCCAGGTGAAGACCATCCTCTATGAATTTTTGCTGGAGGGCATAAAGCGCCATAAAGATAAGAATCCCGAATTGAAAGCGACGATGGTCAGTTGGGCCATCGCGGGTGCGGCGCTGCAATGGAGTCGCGAAAAGAAGACCTCGGCGGACCAATTGGCGGATGCCGTTCTTCCGACCGTGCATACCGCGTTGGAGGCAGGGGGATAAAAGATGCAAATTGGTATCGATAGCTTTATCGCCACACTTGCCGACCCTGTGACCGGGGCGTTGGTCGATCCGGTCGAGCGCCTGCGTAACCTCCTCGAAGAGGTGGAACGGGCCGACCAGGTGGGGCTCGATGTCTTTGGCATCGGCGAACATCATCGGGAAGAATTTCTCGATTCGGCCCCCGTGGTCATCATGGCCGCTGCTGCCGCTCGGACCAAGCGCATCCGCCTGTCCAGTGCGGTGACAGTCCTCAGTGCCGCCGATCCGGTGCGGGTGTTCCAGGAGTTTGCCACCCTGGACCTGATTTCGCAGGGCCGGGCGGAAATCGTGGCGGGACGCGGCTCCTTTACCGAGGCCTATCCGCTCTTCGGCCTCGACCTCAACGATTACGACTCACTCTTTTCCGAGAAACTCAATTTGCTGCTGAAAATTCGAGAGGGCCTGCATGTTCACTGGTCGGGCAAGCATCGTGCTCCACTGACCGGACAGGCGGTTTATCCCCGCCCGGTGCAGAATCCACTCCCGGTTTGGGTTGGAGTTGGTGGAACACCCGCCTCCTTTGCCCGCGCCGGCGCGCTCGGGCTTCCCCTGATGATCGCCATCATTGGTGGTGAGCCGCACCGGTTTCGCCCCCTGGTCGATCTCTACCGCGAGACAGGCCTTCGGGCGGGTCATGCTCCTGAGAGCCTAAAAGTAGGCATTCATGCGCTCGGTTATGTGGCCGATTCCGACTCACAAGCAGCCGACGAGTTCTATCCCGGCTATGCCCGCATGTTCACCGAGATTGGCAAGGAACGGGGCTGGCCACCGACGCGGCGCGCTCACTTCGATGCCCTGCTTGGTCCCACCGGGGCGCTGATTATCGGGGACGTTAAAACGGTGGTCGAAAAAATCCTCCACTTTGACAAAGTCCTTGGAGGGATTTCTCGCCTGAACATGCAGATGAGTCCCGGCACGCTTCCCCACGTCAAGGCCTTACACGCCATAGAACTTCTCGGCGATAAAGTTGCGCCTCTCGTTCGAAAGGTTCCCCTCAGTCGCTAGTCAAGGGGAACACCTTATCGTCACCTAAAAAGTGGCCTTGTGCGCCACATAATCCAGCGAAATGGGAAAGCGACCGTTCGCATGAAAGTTCACCCCAACACCTGAGAAAAAATTCGCACCAAAATCAGAGAGGTGCTGCCCCCGAGGAGTTTATGCTCGGTGAGGGCGGCCTTGGAAAGTGGCGGTTCAGGGCCTCTTCGCAGACATGCTTTTTGTACTCTCAGAACCAATCCCCCCTCTCGTGAAAGCGAAGGTAGCGGTTCCGGCCGGCCATCGCAAGTGCGCCGGATGTGGCGAAATTAGGCCGATTTCATGCTTTTGGCAGAAAAGAGCGCGGTGCAAAGAATGCCTTGGGAAAGCCGGTAGGACGGCTTATTTGAGGCGCATAAAGGAGCAAAAACGGGTGCCCGTTCGGAGGTCAAAATTCGACCGACGGAAACCCTGCTCACCGGGGTGGGTTTAAGAGAACTTCTCGTCAAAAAACCCCCACGATCCAAAATGAGTCGCCATCGAGAGTGCTCAACTTGGTCGCTCGGGAAATAACTCGTCTGGAGACGAATGTGGATTTTCAGGAGGGCCTGATTCTACGAAAACCGGATTTGTGGCGTGCCATCCAACCGCAAGGAGAGATCGACCGGGTCTCCCACGGAAACAAGAGCCGGGTTCACCTGGTAAGCCCAGACGTTGAAGGAGGTCAGTTGGGCCGGGCCGTAGACGGTGGAAAAGGATCCGTCAACAGCATCGAGACCGTGTGCGATTTTGACTCGTCCGATGCGCGGGACGTTGAAGCGGGCATCAAAGACGCGCCACTCGTGCTCCAGGTAGACCTCGAAATAGGCGTGGAAATCCATCGGCGTGCCAGGGTCAAAACACCCAATATCGGGCATATGCCCCGTGACGTATCGGGCAGGCAGGTTCTGAGCACGACAAAGGGCAATCGCCACATGCGCGAAGTCGCGGCAAACACCGTAGCCCCGCGCCATGACCTCCGAGGCCGATAGGTCCGGGCGACCGGACATGGTGACATACCTGATGTTGGTATGCACCCAGTTACAGATGGCAATGACCTTATCTACTCCATTGACCAAATAGCCAAACTGCTGGGCCGCGAAGACGAGGAGCTTATCCGAGTCGCAGTAACGGCTCGGTAGAGTATAACGGAGCGTGGCCGGGGTGATTTCCTGGATGGGAACGGAGAATTTCTTAAAATTATGACTGTCGGGAAGCGAGGAGACCTGGACGAGAGCATCGTGAACGACAACCGTTTGACCAGGGGCCAAAGTCCAGCGATGAGTGACGTTGCCTTGCTCATTGAGAAATTGTTCGGATACGTGTTCCGACCGAAACGTCAGGCTCTCCGAGAGGATGGTTTGATTGCTCTCGTCTGTGCGCGGACGAACGACCAGGAAAATGGGCGTCGGCTCGACGGTATCATAGACTAGGCGACATCCAATCCGGACCGTCAACGTGGGGACAATCGTACTGGCGGGATTGTGTATATTGGGGACGATTTCGCTCACAGGCTTCTTTAAGGGCCGAAGGTCCCGCTTTTTTGTTTAACCTGATCATTTTTGAAAATGATCGTTACGGCAGAAGTCCCGCTCTGATAGGTGTAGGTCGTCTGCGTACCGCCAACGATGGGGATCGGTTGCGACTGCGAACTTGACGGCTGTCCAAAGATCGCCTCGACCTCGGCGGAGGACATGTCGTTTTGCACCCTGTCCAGGTTGGCTTGGGTAAGAGTACCGGCGGGAATAATCGGGGCGGCTGGTGGTGCCGGCGTGGTCGAGTTGACCGTTGTCGTTGTCTTGGTCGTCGATTGGGTGTCTGAGGTTTCGTCCGACTTCGGACCGCATGAGGTGACGAACAATCCAAAGCACAAGCAGAGTAATTTTTTCATAAGCGAAATGGGGAACTACCGTAGCTGGAGATTCATACCGTTATTTACGGCCTAGGTTTCCGGTGAGAAACAAAACCAGAAGCACGAGCAAGATGAGACCGAAGCCGCCTCCGCCGACCATGGGTCCACCGAGGTAAAATCCGCCGCCGCCGAACAAGAGCATCAAAATAATTAGGATAACAAGTAGATTCATATCCCAAATTTAGCTGGGGCGCGAAGCACTACCAATGGGGTCTTCACCCCATACCGAGCAAGCGATCACTAACCCTGGAAGACGCCGTCGTCGTTGAACCCGACAGATTTCCTCACGGATATGAGCCTCGACTGTTCATGTCTCGTGGAACACAATTATCGGGATGATCCAACCACAGAAAGATCAGTTCGATGCTTTTTGCGATTATCTGGTAAGGCGACGAAAGGCGATTTTGGTGGCTTGGCGGAAAGCGTCACGCGCTGATAGCGGACAAACGACTGCCCACTCGCTGACCCGCAGCCAATTCAATGATCACGTTCCCGAAGTGCTCGATGCCTTTGAGCATAAGTTGCGTTCGCGTCCAGGCGGAGCGGAAGACCGTGCAGCGGGCGTCCAGCAAAAGCAAGAGGAGGTCAAGCACGGCCTACATCGTTGGCAACAGGGTTACCGATTGCAGGAGCTCATGCACGAGTGGGGACATCTTCACCTTTGCCTGCTCGATCAGTTAGACGCCTTTGCCTCGATTCATCCGGAGTTTGGACGCGAAATGCTGGTGGAGGTAAATCGCAGGATGATTACGCTCATTAACGAGGCGATCAGTGAAAGTGCCGCCCAATACGAACGCATGCAGCAGGCCGAGGCAGCAAGTCGCATGGGTGATCTCAAAAAAGCCCTGGCCAGCCTCAACGAGATCGAGCGCCGTCGTGCCAACCTTATTCACCAGGCCGTCCATGATTTGCACAATGACGTCATTGGCGTCAGCATGGCGGCGAACGCCCTCGGCCGAATCAGCACCACCGACACCGCCCGCTTGGAGTTCGCGACCATGCTCAGTCACGGGGTCCGGGGAGTTCACGTCATGCTCGATGAACTAATGGAGCTGGCGCGGTTGGAGGCTGGCCAGGAACACCGGGAAATCACGGCGTTTGACGCCGCCAAGCTGATCACTGAGCTGGGCAAGATAAACCAAACGGTCGCTGAAGAACGCGGCCTGTTTTTGAAAGTGAACGGACCGCCCGTACTTGCTATTGAGGGTGATTACGGCAGACTGCGACGGTTACTGCAAAATCTTTTAATGAATGCGCTTAAATACACCAAGCAGGGTGGTGTTACCCTGAGCTGGGGTCAGGAAAAGAAAAAATGGTGGCTCATGGTACAAGACACCGGATCGGGAATTTTGGCCATGGCCGACGCTCCGCTGGTTGCCGGGTTGAAGGAGGCCACTGCGAGCGCACGGGAGTCGGACGAGAAGGCCGCCGCAATCGCGGGTGAGATCTCCCACGTATTAACTCCGCCTCCAGATACCACGGAGACGATTATTTCTCCCGATCAGAAGCCTGGTGAAGGTATCGGGCTCTCGATTGTCAAACGACTATGTGAAATGCTCGATGCAAGCCTGGAAATGGCGAGTTCACCGGAAACGGGCACGACATTCCGGGTCGTATTGCCATGCCATTATTAGCCAAACCGGCGTCGATCAGCAGAAATGGCACAAGGTCGACGGTGCTAAAAAGGGAAAGAGCCTAGGTAGGTTTGACGACGCTTGGGGGCACCCCCACACCTGCCGATCCAGGGTGCGGTACTGGATCGCTTCACTGAGGTGGGTGGCGTCGACTTTTTCGGCGGCGGCGAGGTCGGCGATGGTGCGGGCGACCTTGAGGATACGGTCGTAGGCGCGGGCGCTGAGGCTGAGCTCGGTCAGGGCCAGTCGCAGTAATACTCCGCCATGATCTGGCGCGTCCGCTTTTCCAGCTCCCAGGGCGTCATGACGCGCGCCTCCGATCTTTTTTGAGAGGCTTTAATTTTATCGACCACTCGTGCACATTCGCCCGGGTTTCTGGAAACGCCGTCTGCATGAAGTCGATGGCCTCACGAAAAGATTTGACCCGCCGCACGAGTAAATCTCGAATGTAGACGTATCTCATGAGCGGCCTCCGCGAAAGAGAAGCTGAACAATCAGCGCCGCGGCATGATAAACCGAGAACGCGAGCGCCGTGATAAGTACCAGCGAAACGAAGCCAATCGCCGCCAGGCAAAAGAACTGCAGCGAGCGCAGGAACCGGTTCACGCCACCCTCCCCGCAAAGGAAGACCCCGGCAAAAGCAGCGCGCACGCCGCCGCCTCAGAGACAGCTTGCTCGATCGCCGCCGCCCGGCCCGCGAGCGAGTTTCTTACAATACTTCTTACATTCCCATCGGATGAGAGGAGCGGAGCCGGAGGGATTCGAACCCTCGGTACGGTTTTAAGGCCGTACAACGGTTTAGCAAACCATCGCCTTCAGCCACTCGGCCACAGCTCCTTTTATCCTATTATCAATGACTTGCTCTGACTGTGCGGCGATAGCGTTTCTCGGTCATTGACGGCCGTTCAACCGGTGTCGAACGAG
>Ga0209611_10011291_pt1 | contig 12918 bp, 10 predicted proteins | sample S1TSphgellanicum_3_FD_187693 | JGI IMG/M metagenome (GOLD analysis project Ga0209611, IMG submission 187693) | Host-associated microbial communities from peat moss isolated from Minnesota, USA - S1T2_Fc - Sphagnum magellanicum MG (SPAdes) (version 2) | ecosystem: Host-associated > Plants > Peat...
TTATAATCAATCTCATGTTGTTACAAGTGATGAATACTTTGACATTTTGTGATAAAAAGCTATGGACAAGGAGGTAGTGGGAAAAACAAAAGAAGAAAAAAGGAAGGGGAGGAAAAGAGGGCAAAACAAGTGGTTGCAACACTAAATGTGTTACAACTGAGCTTGTTGAATCAAGAGAAAATGTTGATGATAATGTAGAATTTGAATTAAAATGTTATCCTTTGAATTGTGTTGCCACATTAGAAACAAAGACAACAAAATTAACTATAAACCTTTGTGAAGTTACTCAAAGGTTGACTGCAAAACATGCAAGGGTAAGTTTTAATGCAACTTAGTTTGTAATTTTAATCAAGGAAGCAAGGGATAGATTTCATCAAAATTTCCAAGAGGGTTAAGGGCACATCCATTGACATATAAAAGCATAAATCTTGCGATGACAACAATTAATAAATAATATAAATAAATAAAAGCCAAGGCAAAAGCTTGAAGTCAAATGCTAGCAATGGGCCACATTGTAGCAAGGTTTCAAGACTTGAGATGAATTACTCAATAACAAAGGGGGGGGGAATGGGCATGTCTAGATCAAAAGGAAAAGGGTTTGACCAATGCTAAAGGAAGAAATAAGATGGGTTCTTTGAACATTCATGTATAGAAAAACAAAAGGGGTTTGATTCAAAATGATGAGAGAGAGAAAAAGGGTTCCTTGAACACCCACTTAGAGAAAAAACAAATAGGATTTAACTAACAACAATGAAAAAAAAACATGAAAAATGAAAAGATGTCTAGAGAAAGAACAAGCAAATTAGAAAGGTGTGTTTAAAAAAAATGTGAATTAAAAAGATATGTTCAGAGAAAAAACAAATGGATCAAGTCAAATATGTGTTTAGAGAGAATAAGTGTGTGTATTAGAAATGTAAATAAGAACGGGGTTCAATTGCAAAAGAAAGTGTGTGTGTGTGTTCTATGTTTTGGGTTCGACTAAAAGCAATAATGTAAGTTCACGTTTTAAGTTCTAAATTTGATTAAAGGAGAGATGGTTTGGGTTCTATTGGAAAAGAAAGAAGATTTGGGCTTGATTGGAATTTTCTTTTTAAAGGGACATGAAAGTAACTAGGTTCCAAATAATTGAAAGAGAAAGAGGTTTGATTTGTAACAAAAGGAAACCAATGACATCCAAGCTCTCCCAAGTTCAATGTCCAACAAAAAAACCCAGCATTTTTGAGTAACCTAGAGTTGAACTATTAAAAGCAATGAAAAACAACAAAAATAGCATGATGAAAAACAATGAAAAACATCAAAAAAAGTAACAAAGAGCTTCATGAAAAGAAATGAGATCTGACCATCAATTGCACCCAACAAAGCTTGCAAAAGCATATGAACACAAAGACCAAGAAAGAGGAGAGTTAAAAAAAAGAAGGAGTTCCAAAAATCGTATTAAAGTTTGAAGCATAAGGACACATGAGATTTGATTGGCAATGCCTCCACCTGGATTAAGAATTTTTAAAATTTAAGCAAACAAACTTCCACCTAACACCATAGATCTTATAGTAGGTTTGAAATTTTTTATCTTGCCCGTTGATATATGATGAACAATTTTGCACCAAAAAAATTAATTAGATTTTGCATTCATCCAATTTGATCAAGGGTCACATCATGTCCAAATGCAAGGTGTTTTTTTGCTCATGAAAATGACGCGTTTGTTTGAGATTTTTTCCAGTTCAAAACTGTTTCTATTTTAGAAGCCTATATCTTACTCAATTCTTAACCAAATGAGGCAATTTGTATAACCACAGGTGCACTCAATCCTAGTTTACAACTCTTCATTGGACTCCAAGAGCATCCGAGTTGGAGGTTTAGCTCCAGAAATTTCTCGACCTTTATGTGTTTGCCCACCAACCTACCTACCTATCGACCTTAAAAGCAACCCCCTAATGTGTTTGCCCACCAACTTACCTACCTATCGACCTTAAAAGCAACCCCAAAAAAACAAAATTTGGAGACTTTATCGTCCTACCAATGTAGGTGCTGGTTCACCCAAGGTGTGTTCACCCTGACCAGACTAGGTAAAGCAAGGTCACCAGAGTCTCAATTTACCATTTCCACCATCAGTATTTCCCCCTCTAGACGCATCCCAAAAAATAAAAACACACAAACCAATTATTGTGGGAATATTACTGGGGGATGTGCAAAGAAAAATCTCCATCCGATCTAATAAATTTTTTTTGAAATAATCGAGGGAGATAATTTCTTTTTTTGTGAAAAACCTAGCGGGAAAGCCAAATGAATTAAAAAAAATTCAGGTCGGGAAGCAAAAACTAATTTAAGATTATTTACTAACCCCATAGGGACAAGCAACAACCTACATGTCTAAAATCTCATAAAACTATTTGAGAAAAAAATTGGATCTAAAAAAAAATTACTCTTAGCCTAGGTACAAGCTTACCGACCTTTTCACCTACTCCCTACCTACCTACCTACTTACTTACCTAAAATTATTCTTCGACCTACCTCCAAACCTAACCACTTGCCCATTACTCACCTATGCAAAATTACTTTTTACCCTACTTATGTACCTACCTATTATTTAACTACCTCCTAAAATTACTCTTCAACCTACCTTTCAGCCTACCCACCTAGTCACAACCTACCTATTTATCTGGAATTACTATTTTATCTACATAGCAAGAGAACTAGGGCTTACCTGCTAACTACCTACCTACCTACCGAAAGGCGAGGAGGAAAGAGCGAGCGAGAGAACTAGGGCGTCGTCGGAAAACGAGTTGTTATTGTCGTCGCGCACATCACCACCATCGCCACAACGACGAAGGGGATCTAGCGTAGGAGGACAGAAGGCAAAGGGAAACCGACTCTCTTTTCTGTGGCAACCACGCCAAAGTGCACTAGATACTACGAGTGCGACTCCGCCGCTCTCGCCAGCTTTCAGGTATGCTTCAACTTCCTTTTTTGTTTGTTTTTCTTTAGTTTTCTCGAACTTCTTTTTTCCTTTTTTTTCACGTTGTTGAGACTTTCTTTCCGACTACCGTTTTTTATTTCTTTTTTCCCTCGTCATTTTAGTCCTTGCGGCCGCGAGGTTGTATCCCAACTCTTTCCGTACTCGTGATGTTTTGCTGCCGTAGACCGTTTTGTAATATCATCTTTTGTTTGAGAATTTCGGTGGCATGGTTTGCTTTCTTGTTGTCCATCGTCGTGGTGTGCGAAGCTCCTACTTTGGTTTCTGGGGATTATATGGATTTTTCTGTTTTGTTTTTCTTTCATATTTTGCGGGGCAGAAGGTATGGGAAGCTGTCAGTAGAGGGTTTCTTCCAGGGAGGGTGGCATTGATGAAGGGGAGAGTTTGGATCGGTAGTGATGGGGTACGTATTGTTTTTAGCGGTTCAGAGTCCTTGAGCTGTAGTTGTATAAAGAAAGAGGGTGAAGAGTTTTACAGGGTTTCTCCGGCATGTGTTTTCTGCCTCAGTTCCATCGTTGGAACCCTAAGTGTTTGGGTATTGATGGACTACAAACCCTACCAGAGTTCTGTAGGTAACTGTCAAACCATGACAGTCATCTGACTCAGCAGATTACCTAACCCTGCATCCCAGACTGATTTTCTCCCCACTGTCTTTGTATCATTAGGTATCAATTTTCTTTGTTCTAAACTCTGATTATAACCATGCTGCACAATGAGTTGAACTTTTGAGCTAGATCCCAAAATCTTCAGGAGACAAGTCTTTGGGAGAGGATAGATGGTGCTGTCCATTAGAGTGAGGGTATGGAGTTTTTGTAGGACTGAACCTGGGTTTGTGTCAAGAGGGTTCCTTCCTTGTGTTAGACCATTGACTTTCTGGGTATAATTGCATTGGGCCTGTACACCTGATTGTCTACAGCAGTGAAGAGAAACACCATGACTGCTTGAAATGCAGGTGAGTTGCCCCCTAATGCTTCTAAGAGCCTGCAGTGGTTTGGGACATTTGGAATGCTTTCAATCTACTTATAAGACAATGCTTTGTGTTCTCTGTGCACTTGTGGGCCAATCCTCTATAATTTTTATCCACTATTCTGAAGGCTTTTTCTACACATAGCTGCTTGAGGGCCTTTTGTCAGCTAATTCCTTGTCCGCATCCCTTGCCTTATCATGGCATACTTCTCACCTGTCTCTCATGGCCCTCACAGTATTGCCTGCAAGATTCTCACACTGCACCACCTTGTGGTGGCCTTTCCCATGTCCTCTCTTGCCTCCTTTGCCCTGCCTATTTTTCCAAAATTTTGTGCCTTTTATCCTCCTCCTCAGCTGCACCGCAAGCTCCATATAGGTGACCGGTTGCGATTCTTGCTTCGGAGGCCACCATGTCAGATGGCAGTGCATCCCCAGAGGAGCTGCATGACGAGGAACAGGTTGACATTGATGGAGCTATCGACCTTGATGAGGATGTTGATGATGCAAGTGCGGATATTGAAGATGAAGAGTTTGACGAAGATGATAAGACCCAAGGGTTAGACCTTGATGTTCCTGATGAGGAAGAGCACAGTGGCTTCCAGGACGATCAGGATCAGGATGCTGATGTTCTTAATGGTGAGCATCACATGGCAGCTGAATCTCCTGCTGCAGATGAGGATGTGCCTATCAGCATTGATGATACCAAGGATGAATTCAAGGATGACACAGAGGGAGAGAAGAGTGGTGAGCTGCTGAAACGCCCACCTCATGGATCTGAAATCTTTGTGGGAGGCATTACTCGGGATACCACAGAAGAAGACTTACGCAATCTGTGCTCATGTTGTGGTGACATCTATGAGGTGGGCTGCTTTTGTTGAATATCTGTAAACACTCACTAGTTCTCTTGTATTGAAACAGGTTCAGTATACTGTCCCTTATCTGTTTTTAGCCTGCATATTCCATGTGGGCACTTATCAACTTTCTTGAGTGGCAAGTTCAATTATTCTTTTCTCCAGAGAATCCAGTATTTCTGTCATCATCTTCAGATGTGTGTCATTTGATAGCCTGTCAGATCATCCCTTTGGAAGAAAAATACAGGGAGAAGCCTTCCCTGCCATGTGCCAGTGGATGACCCTTAAGAGAAAGTTGATCTCCTAATATTTGCATTCCACATTGATCAGGTTCGCCTTTTGAAGGACAAGGACACTGGTCAAAACAAGGGTTATGCCTTTGTGACTTTCACTAATGAGAAGAATGCAGAGAAAGCAATTGAGACTTTGAATGATTCAGAAGTCAAGGTGCGTATGCTTTCCTGTATCACCTTCCATCTTGTACTGCTTGAGATTGCTGTGTGAGAGTTTCTTTCCCCAGTCAAACTGAGGGGGATGTGTAGTTGAAGGATAAGCTATTCCCTTATATCCCTTTATGTACTTGCTGTGGCATATTGGTCTTGTCTAATGTTTGAGTTACCATAGTGAGTTGCCAGAGGGAGCCTGATGTTTTGGATGGTTGCTGCAGGGCCGAAAGCTGAGATTTTCTCACTCACAATCGAAGCACAGGTTGTTTGTAGGAAACATTCCAAAGGCCTGGGAAAAGGAGGAGCTTGAGAAAACCCTTGCTGAACAAGGACCTGGAATACAGAGCGTGGAGCTGCTGAAGGTACAGATAGTTTAAGTTTGGCCTTTTTCTGCTTTCAATGGAGCCACAGATTGAAGATGCCTAGCCTTGGATTTTCTCAAGTGATACTCCCTTCTTTTTGTGAGGGTGATGAAAACAGCCTTTCTTTCCTGCTCTTCTTTGTGGACCCTACTGGTTCTATTTTCAGCAGTCAGATCAGTTCTGGGAGAAATAAGATCAAGCATCCTCATGGTAATAGTATTTCTTGGTTGAAACCATCTTGTTTGCTGAAGCAACTGAATGGCAGGACCCAAAGAATCCAGGTAGAAATCGCGGGTTTGCTTTTGTGGAGTATTACAACCATGCCTGTGCAGAGCATGCAAGAAGAGTCATGTCCAAGCCAAGTTTCCGGCTGGGAAGTAATGCCCCCACTATCAGTTGGGCTGATCCCCGTAGTGGGCTTGATGCCTCTACCATGTCCCAGGTGGGTTCCATTGCTAGGAGGAATATTTGTTTGAGACCCTCTGGATCTGCACACCTTGACAAGTAACTCAGTTTTTTAGTTCAATTGAGTGCAGGTTGGTTTGGTAGCAATGAGTCCAATACCCCTGATTTTGAACTTTAGTGGGAGTAGAGTGAGATATGTGATGCTGAATTTGAGCTGCAATTATCTGCGATACATAAGGTCTTTGGGTCCTGATGTGATGAAGCTGTAGGGTCTTAGGTTTGTGTTAGTGACATGAGCCTTTGTTTTTTGCATTATCTACTAGGCCTCTTTACTTGGACCTTGAACATGAGCAATCTTAGGATTGGTACTTTTAGGGGAATTGAGAGGCTTCACATCCTAGTGGCATATGAATCCCACACTTTCATATGAGGATCAGGATGTTGTTGCAGTATTTGCTGACCCAGATATGATGCATTTCCAGGTAAAGGTGGTTTATGTTCGCAACCTACCAGATTCTGTCACTGAGGAGCAGTTGCAGAAGCTATTTGAACATCATGGAGAAGTCACAAAGGTTGTCTTACCTTCCAGCAAGCCTGGGCAAGCCAAGCGTGACTTTGGATTTGTGCATTTTAGTGACCGAGCCAGTGCCCTCAAAGCAATTGAAAAAACTGAGGTCTATGAGCTAGAAGGTAAACATCTTCTTGTGCCCATACCTCCATTGTTAGTATTAACAATTCACAGGAAATACATGCCTTATATTCTGTTTGTGTCTTACAGGCCGTGTTCTTGAGACCTCCTTAGCAAAGCCTCCAGCTGACAAGAGGCCATTGGGGCTGGAACCTGCCTATCCTCCACACCGGGCAGGACTCCTCCCTCAGTACCAGGCTCGGGGTGGCTATGGCTATGGTGCTGATATTTATAACAATGCTGCCTATGGTCCAGCCAGAGTCTATAATCAGGTCTGCATAAGTCCTCTTGTACCCTCAATTTTTTTCAGGTCCTTGTTGGTTATAGATAGTTAAACGGTGCAGTCTTTTGGCCTACAATCTCTGCATGTCTATTGCTCCTATGTTGCCAACTGTGGTGCAGTCACCAAGATTTTTAAAACAACTTTCTAGTCTTACATGTCATGCTGAATTTGTGACCATTCTGAATGTTGTTGCAGCCAATGATCTATGGTCGTGGACCAGCACCAGCAGGCATGACAATGGTGCCAATGATGCTACCAGATGGTCGTGTAGGCTATGTCTTGTAAGGATCTTTCTTTCACATCCTTCTTGATATTCTTCTAATGATCTGATTTTTTTACTTTTGCATGAATAAGGAGGTGAGTTTATGCTTATTGCCCGCATGCATGCCGGGACTTGAACTGATGATTGATCACCTTAGCATGTGTGGTGAGTATACCATATTTTAAGGTTGAATTTCTTACAGTGTTTCTCAGTACAACTGCAAAGAATTTAGTGAGAAGCTGTTGTAATACTCTGGCTTTGTGCACGTAAAGACAACTCAAGACAACCCATGCCCCCCAGCCATGTAAGGTTGAAGCCAAATCAGATGCTGTAGGATGAGATGAGTTGCCACAAGCCATCATTCGAATGAGTTCATGTCAGGAATTAATTCTGATGGTGGGTGGATGCAGACAACAACCTGTGGGTGGACTCCAAGGAGGTGCTGTACCTTACAGAGGGGGTCGAGCTGGCCATGGATTGTTGCCTTATCGACAGGGTGGCAGCAGCAGCAGCGGTGGTCCAGCATCCGGGGTTGGGGGGACACGCCGCTATCATCCTTACTGAGTGACAGATCCGTATTTCTGTGACTTCTGTTGTCCACTAGATGGATAACATTGAGCACCACCTTTGGTCAGTTTTATTTGGATATCCTGATGCAGTTGCTACAGTATCCTGGCAAGTTTCTTGCAGGCCCAACTGCATGAAATCTTTCACATCCCTCTACACCTTTGCTTCAAGCAGCTGGATACTCATATGACTGGTTTTATGTATTAGTGCATGAGCTCTGGTACACCATCAAATATTAAAAGGTAGGTTTGAAAGCAGGCACACTTCTTCAGACATAGCATATGCAGGGAATTGCAGGAACCTTAGTGTCTTTCACACACAATTTTGGGACAAAATTTGCTGCATGTTTGCTGGAAAAGTTTTGGAAGTACAATTTTGTTGATTGGTTACTGACTAATTCATGTGGACTTCTTATGTAACTGAGTACAGTCTGGAGCATATTACCTCTTGTGACTCATGTGCAAATTGACCTGTAACTGCAAGTTTGCAGTTACAATGGTTCTTATTATTGGGTCTGATGTTTTCTTCTGTTCAAGAGGTCAAGGAAGTGTGTCCTTCATTGTTGTGCACCAGTGGTAGAGGACATATTAGGTCTTTCATATGCGCACTAGCAAGTTTGAACCCAATACCTTTGTGGTATCAAACAAGGGCTTTATTTTTTATTTTATGGTAGATTGATTTGCATGTTCTTTGACCATAACTATAAAAAAGGATGGTAAAATAGATGCATATGCAAACAAGATTATAGTTATGTATAAATGTATGTGATTCACTTCACAACCATGGTATACACAATGCTACCAGTGTTAAGGGGAATGCATTGTAATGGAGATTGTCAAAGAACTACTCATTCAAGATTATGGATCTTAGGGGCTTCTTAGTCTCTGGAAGACTAATTGGTTTGAAAGATTCACAGAATCATTATGTCCTCAATCTTTCTGCAATGTGACGAAATCTACAACTTCATTGAAATATTTTGTTCCTTATTTCATAAAACCATTTATTCACAACCTCCTTAAAATGCTTGTTTAGTCCCATTCTTATATGTTGGGTTAGGTTGTGAAAGTTGTATGGTTTAAGGCATATGGTTTAGGGTCTAAAGGTTGGTTCAAACTAAAGTTGGCAAATTCCTCGATTTGCAGGATTCAACCTGAGGTTCAAATTTTTGTGACATGGATTCAAGCCAATACATGTTTGGCCCAAGAACTAGACCATGGAACTAGCTTTTGCTGGATCTAGAATGAAAATCAGAACCCCAAAAATAAAAACTTTTGAACACACAAGTTTAGGTTATTTGAGGTTCTTGGAGAGCAAGTTCAAACTTTTTTTCTTGAAAGGTTAGCAAGTTGGCTGAGCTTTATAAGTGATCAGTTTTATTTAGTTGTAGTTTTTGTACTTATACAATACCATGTTCTAATTTGTTGTAAAACTCAATACTTATATAATCTTTAGATTTATGGATTGTGTTATGTGTACATGAAATCAAACCCAGTTTTCAAACCAAGCTCACAAGTTCTTGAATTGGAAAAACGTGCCAAAATTGAAACCACAAGGTTTAAAATTTGAGAAACCAGGCTCAAACCCACAATCCTAAAACCTCCAAATAATTTAAAATGTCAAAACCAAGATCAGAAGATTCAATGTTGGCTGCTTGTTTTTCTTTTAAACACTTTCTTTTTAAATAATAAATTTTCTCAAGTGTGAGTTTGAGTTCAATTCTTAAATTTCTAAACCTTGAAATTCTAGTATCGAACATTGATATTCTGTGTGGCAGCATTGAAAATAATTCAAATTCCAAAAGCTTGATCGTTTTAAAGACTAGGTTTGGTTCCATGTACACTACACAGTCCCAAGGACCAATTATGGGGTGGGTATGAAATGTTACAACAAATTAAAATTGACGATTGTATAGATTCTTCAACTTATTAAAACTCATCATTCACCTATAAAGTTCAACATACTTATCAAGTTTTTAAAAGAGTTCAACTTGCCTACCTAAAGGATTTGAACTTGTGTTCAATGTTGTGTTTTTATGGTCTTGGTTTTGATTCTAGTTTTAACAAAAAAGTTAATTCCACCAATAGGTGCCAGTTGGAGTCTAGGTCACAAAGACCTGAACTTCTAGGTTTAACATTGCAAACCAAGGAAGCTTCCAACACTAGTTCAAACTTTATTGCAACAATGATTAAAAGGGGTCATAGTTTTTAACACCATGTTTTACTAGTGTCGCTCGAATATGAAGATTTTAAGCATTTCTCAAGTTATCCATATGGAATAATCTTCAAAAAATTATAACATAAGGATATGCACAATAAAAAAATTACGAATATAGTTGACCAGATAAATATGTATTTTATTTTCATTTTTCATTTTGGTACATATCTATTTTCCAGTTTTCAAATTCACATTAATCACAAGATATGTATAAAGGTTAGGAATACATCCCAACTTTTGGAATTAATTTCCAATCATAGACTTACCCCACTAGAACATTAGAAAACATCTAAAAAAACCAATAACTTGTGGGGAGTTGAACCCTAGTTCTTTAAAGAACCTTGCTCAATGCAACACAAGTTTCCTACCACAACCACACCCCACCTAACCCACAAACACACCCAACACAACAAAAGCCATCCCTATTGTTGATGAACTCCACAAGTAACCTCTACATGAATAAAGAGACCAAAATGTTAGTTCAAATGAAATTCAAAGTGCAAACTATCATTCAAGTTTTGTAATCCCAAAGACAACAATAATTTTTTAGTTCACCTTGCTAATGTTAAATTAATCCTTATCTAGCTCCAATTGTTCAAAAGAATTTGATTCCTCAATCAAATCATAATTATCTTTAGCCAATACAAATTCAACTTTCAAAAAATCTGCCAAATCCTTATGTTGTGAAAATTCAAACAAGGATTGTTAGGCTAGTTTTTCACCATAGTGATGATTTGGTGTAAATTACCCACTTACAACTTACAACCTTTCAATGTTGTCAACCCACTAGCAAGACTAAACACACGTTCAATTTCAATTTGTGATCCTAGAATTCCCGATATTTGTTTAGCAAGGAAGCTAACATTTGGGAATTGGGTTTCATGAATCTACCACCAAATTAAGGGATCAACACATGTAGCAAAGGATACAGATAACCTCTTGAACAAAAACAATTATACAACAACAAATGTACATGATGACTTTTCCATAGATATGCCCACATTAAATATATTATTATCTTTTTCAATAGAGTGACCAAATCCAGCAACAGATCCAACAACTTCTACTACACATGCTTGGACAATAATGTTTAGTAACTCAAACACAATCATTAAAAGAGAGATTATTGTATTTACATCATACTCTGCAACAAGACAAATACAAGCCCCACATCCCACATAATTTTCCACAACCCACAAATACTAGAACCTAGGATCAAGCATAAGGATGACCATATTATGTACCTGATGTGAATCATAGGCTTGCAGAAATTGTAAAAAAAGTTTGATGACCTTAACAACTTCTACTCACATGTTGTTTTGAAAGATGATAAGCTTAACATCAAATGCATCTAAAGCATGAAAAACATTAGTAGCATGTCCAACCTTAATTTCCAAATTTAGTGTGAAATTGATACATGTATTAAAAACATCAGACAGTAGCTAGTGCCCTCATGATTGGTTCATCACACATGCAATGACAACACAACTCAAAACAGATGTGAATGCTTCTACAATTGCCCATACCTCAACTTTAAGAACCTTTTGCTGTAAAACAATTGTTTTTTGCTACCCATAACACAAAGGAATGACCTCTTTAAATTCCAATACCTCTTTAAACATGATTATCTTATAATCAAGTGAAGTAAAAGAACACAAATGAGACAGCTCAAGCTACCAAAAAAAAAGTTAATTAAGTCAAGGATTGTGTTGCCTCAACCTTGGGAACATCAACTGAAAAGCCACCTAAGGATGATGAAGTTACAAAAGATGAAGTTCAATATGATGTTGCTCAAGAGGAATATACTTTAATGTTGGCTTAATTTTGGAACAATTGAAGTAGAAGGTTGTTGAATTCTTTGGAACTGTGTAGCAAAATACTAGTGAGATTATTGAAAATGTTCAAGAGAAAGTTGGAGAAGCAAAAGAGAAAGTTGGTTCAATTGTAGATGAAACAAAACAGAAGGCTTCTATGACTAAAAGTGTTGCCAAGGAGAAGGTAAGATCTATTGAGATAGTGAAGGATAAGACATTGGAAACAGAAGAATCTACAAAAGAGAAGGCCTCTAAAACTACAAGAGCTACCAAGGAAAGGTTTGGGTCTACATTGTAAACAACCAAGGATAAGGCATATGAAATAACAAAATCTATGAAAGATAAGGCCTTGGAGATTGCAACAACTACCAAGGAACCTTTGACCTCACATGCTCACACCTTACATAAAATGTTCATAATTCATACCTCAAACCATGCTCACACTCTCACCTCACAAAAAACATTGTAAGCATGATGCATTGCTGAAAAGCTACACTTGAAACAAGGAGGATAGAAGAGAAGAAGACCACACATAGAAGATGAGAAGATAGAAAACACTTCACACTCAAATTTTGTTGCAAAAAATCACAAATCACAAGTCTAACCAAGGTCTACAAATGATATGCACTTTGCATGTTGTGCTCAGAGCTTTGCTGATAGTACTTTCACACTTTGCACTCCACAAAATGTAAAACATTAAACCCTGAATGTCACGAGCTCCATCTTGATCTAACCCTATCCTTAATCCCTAATCCTTAACCAACCATATGTCAAAATGCACCGGCTATGTGTCAAATATGCATATGCATATTCATATTATGCATATCCATGCATATCCATCCATGAGTCCCTGGACGTGCATACTGGTACCGGCAATTTTTGCTTGGATATGGATGAACACTAGTTATTGCATGATCGTTTTATGCCAAATATGTGGAAGGATGAATATTTGAAAAAAAGCAAATTCCAAATATGATTACATGCATATCCAGGTACTATCCACGTTCATATCCGGAATTTTCGATATATTTAGGCAACATTGGTTTTTACTTGTTTAATTATGAACTTTTTTTCAATTTGTTTCCTCCC
>Ga0209611_10011292_pt1 | contig 12918 bp, 8 predicted proteins | sample S1TSphgellanicum_3_FD_187693 | JGI IMG/M metagenome (GOLD analysis project Ga0209611, IMG submission 187693) | Host-associated microbial communities from peat moss isolated from Minnesota, USA - S1T2_Fc - Sphagnum magellanicum MG (SPAdes) (version 2) | ecosystem: Host-associated > Plants > Peat...
GTCAAAATTATCAATTTGTTACACATTAGATTTTTAAAAAAATTGAACAATTTCCAAAGGCAAATGGTGTCCCATATATGGAGATTATAAGAGGATTTATGACAACATATATGGCACAAAATTCAAATTTCAATATCAAAACATATCACCACATGAAAAAATAACTTTCAATCTATTAAAGCATTTTAATTGTTAAGTTTATGAAATGATGGATGCATTCATGGTGAGTAGGTTGTTGTTAAATTCCCCTTCATGTTGGAGATACCATGGCTCCAAACGATAATGTTTATAATAATGGAGATCAAGGACCCATGATTTAAGCAAACATCATTGTTCCAATACATGGGCTTCAATGTGTGGAACATTATGTCTTTTAAAACAATAATGAAAGAGAAACCAACTTAGTTTTTGAAAGAACAAATAGTGATTCTCGACATCCTTATGTTTTTCCTAAACTATAATCACAAGTGATAAGCTTTTTCAATTCAAGCAACATAGTCCAATTTAACATGAAGGAATGGCCCATTTGAATTGGGAGCTTTTAAACAATGCTAATGAAACAATTCCTAAAGGTCATGGAGTACATAGAAAAACATCTTATTCTTTAATGTGAATTGTCATTTGAACCACTTATATTTTGAACAAAATTACATTTGGTAATGATAACATTATAAAAAAATCTCCTTACCACATAGAGGCATGGTGGAGACCATTGAAAATGGAATTGTTGTGTTAATAGCCTATATTCATAAAATTCACAACACACAAATTTGTTGATTAAGGAAAAAATCCAAATTGCACAAAAAGTTCTTTCAACAACTTGATTACTTTAAGCAAAGAAATAAAAAAAAGGCACAACACTAAAAAGGAACATGGTGTGCATGTAATGATCAAACTTTAACCCACATCATAGAAATGACATTTACTCACAACGAACCAACCATCTTTGATCAAGGTACACTAGAACCCCATCAATTCAAAAATCTCACAATTAAAAATAATGATTTTATTTACATTTTATTTTCCTTTGAATTTTTTTAAAAATAAACTAAATAAATAAAAATTCAAAATGATAGATAATGTAATGTAATGTATTACTAAATACATTTGTATATGGTGTAATGCATAATGCATGATCCAAACATGTGTATCAAACAATTTTATTTTTCTTCAAATTTTTTAATAGTTGCAAAATTCAACTAGCAAAATGATGGCGAATAAATTCATGTTCATGTAATACTAATAAACCCCAATCCATGACTACATTCATGATTGGGTTGTTGTTGTTTATATGACTACATGATTGCAGAGCCTAGGATGGGAAAGTGTAGATCAAATTACGTATAGGTACCTAGGTAGCTAAGTGTACAAAAAGCTACCTATAAGGTAGGTTAACTTAGGTAATTAGGATAATCATATTTTAGGAGACTACTAACCTAGTTATCCTAAAGGTTCAAAACATGGTTGGGGTACCAAAAAGGATTGTCTCATTAAATATCCATTGGATCCTTTCATTTGAAAATGTCATTGAAATTTAATGGCACATTCATATTGAAGTTTTTTTTTCTTCATAGATACATACATTATTAAGGCACAATTTTATGCATAGCACTTCAAAGACAACACACTAAGTTCAAAATAACAAACAAACCTAGGTCTCAACAATATGATTTCCAACATAAATTTCTAACATATTTTTGCTCATATTTGCTTGATGGTTGCATCAACAAGTTGGGCTCACTTGCGTGTACACATGGTGTAGATCATCATCATAAACCATACCACATTTGTTCTTTAATACATTTAATTATGATGCAACTCTAATTGGGAATGGAGTTCTTTCATGAAAAAGGAAAAGAAAGACCTTACGAGGGATTAGACATGTACCATTGCAACCAAAAAAAACGCATCACGAAAATGTAGAGACACTAGTTTTCCTTGAGCTTATAAATTAGGAGTAGTCATGACACATGTTAATTGGACTAGGAGCATAACTTCCTGAACCTACACTACCCATGACCACTTCAAGGATGGTTTTTGTTGAACTTACAAATCAAGACCAGGTTAGGACCTATGTTAGTAGGGTTGGGAACATAACTTTCTAAACTTGCAATACCCATGATCACTTTAAAGATGGTTTTCCTTGAGCTTACAAATCAAGGCCAGGTTAAGATCTATGTTAGTTGGACTAGGAACATAACTTCCTAAATTCCTAAACTACCCACAATCACTTCAAGGATGAATTTCCTTGAATTCATAATCAAGACCAGGTCAAGACCTATGTCAATTGATTAGGAACATAACTTCTTGAACTTGCAATACCCATGATCACTTCAAGGATGGTTTTCCTTGAACTTACAAATTAGGACTAGGTTACGACCTATGTTAGTTGGATTAGGAACATAACTTCTTGAATTTTTGAACTAATCATGATCACTTCAAGGATAGTTTCCCTTGAATTCATAAATGAGGACCAGATTAGGACCAATGTCAGTTGGACCAAGAACATAATTTCCTAAACCTACATTATCCATGAACACTTCAAGAATGGTTTTCCTTGAGCTTATAAATCAAGACTAAATGAGGACCTATGTTAGTTGTTAGGAACATTATTTCTTAAACCTTCGCTACCCATGATCTACTTCAAAAATGGCTTTCCTTGAGCTTACAAATCAAGACCACACCAAGACTCATGATCTTGATTCATCTTTTGTCCAAGTCAAGAACCTCTAATGTTACTTATAGGTACGTTGGTTTCCAAGAAATGAAATCTACAGCAAAAGACATCTCAAAATAACAAGGACATCAAAGTAACTTCTAGTTTATTTATTAGTAGTCACTAGTTTCAAGATTCAACATTATAATCTGATTCGACACTCTAAGTAGATTAAACCATCCTTGGACATGATTTTGAAAAGAAAAAATTTAAAGGTTCAAACCTCTAAGCTAAAACCTAAAAACCTATAGTCCATTGGATGGACAATTTTTAAAATGAAATTACATTTGAAACTTAAGATCTAGGATTCTAGAGATGAATTGGTAACTTGATAACTATTCCAAAATTTGCAACAGTGTATATATTGCAAAGGAAACAATGCAACTTAAACAACATAGGTACTGAGGTGAAATTTATACATGTGCACAATTGGGGCTGAAAACTCAAATGAACTCAAAGCATCACCAATGAAATTGAATTATAGTTCTAGACTTCATGCCTATTTGTATAATTTGACTTGATGGAGTTTGTTGCTGGGTCAGACTGTCTCTTGTACCCTCCAAGTTTGTTGCTAAACCAAATGCCTCAACCATAGGTTTCAATAGTCCAAATGAAGAACACCAACCTTCATGAAAGACCTCAATGAACCTGCATTTTCTTGAGGAAATTGTGTGCACCACCAAACACCGTGGGTGATAGGTATGGATGCATGATGCAACACAAATGTCATTGAAATAAAATAACTCAATGCAAATTGGACATGCATCAACATTGATGGAGGTGACGGCAATAGATGGAGTTGACGGCCTACTTATTAGAAGTGGCTGAAAATAGGGGCCAATACTTAGTTTCATACTAACAAGTTGTTCCATCAACATGGGCAACATATCTTGGCCAAGCTTCAAGCCCTTCAAAGAAGCACCCAATGTTCTTTCACACTCATGAAAGTTAGAATCACATAAAATGTTGTCAACTACTTGCAACTTCACCTTGGTTTACAACATGTTCTTTTTATCATATCGAACATGCTGCCTCAATTCCTCAATTAATTTTGTTATAACTTAATAATTGGGTACAACTAGACCCTAATCTATCATCAACTTAGAACATGGCAATGCTTGCAGGTGGTCACCACCCATGGAAATTGACAAAGACAAAGCATTTTCAACTTCTTTGAGTTTTGCCTTCACCTTATCAACCTTAGTTTTTGCTTCAGTATGCATTGCCAACCTAATATCCACAATTAAATGTGCACATTTTTGTTCACCCTCTTTTTGTACTAGGTTTTTTTGCATCCCATTTATTTGCTCTTTCAACCCTAGAATGTAGGATTGCTTTGTGACCAAGAGATCATAAACTTTTGAAATCTCTTCTACATTACAAGGTGTAAGCATCTTTGATGAAGATAAACACAAACCAAATTTCAATTGATTATGTGGCAAGTTCTTACATGTAAAGTTGCCTTCTATCTTCACCTTCAAAAAAACACAATGCATGCAACCTAGAATGCCCTCTTGGAAGTGGACGATGTGACCTTGAAACAACCGAATGGCCACTATATTTTCCTCCCCCAACACCTCCAACACATTTGGGGACAACAAGCATAATTGTTGCGTCTATGGTTGATTGCAAAACATCACCTTGTTGTGAATTAGGTGGAGAAATAACTTGCTTCTCCTTTGTAGCTTCCCTTATAGCTTGTAGAGAAAGACATTTCTCATGGGCAACAAATGCATATGCTGCTTAGTTTAGTTTGATTTCATTGTTTTCCACAACCAAAGTGCACATAAACTCTAGAATTAAAACGTCATTCAAATTTTATTTTTCTTTACACATGTGTGTACAAGTTTACAATCACTTCTTACACTTCACTATTAGTGTGTAACTTGAATTTCCATCCATTTTTGTCAAACTTTGGATTAAGAAACTTGCAAATTTTATCTTCTGAGACATCGACCTCTCCTAGGGTTTTGGTATCGTGGCCTATTCCACCTAAACCTTGTTGCAACACAAAATAATCCAAGCCGATTGTTGTATTTGCCTGAAAGCATCAACACAAAATCCATTACATATATGCAATAATTTAGAAAAATGCACATGAAATTCAAACCATTCCTTGAAATTTGCAAAACAAAATTGAACTTGAACATACCGCTACTTCCATGGTGGGTATGCACATTGTGGTAATTTTTTCCACACAATGACATTGAAACTTGTAGACAATAAATCTATAAAAAAACAAATAAGGAATTGCACACACAAAATTGTTGCATATTAGTGATGATCCAAAGCCCACCACATGAAAAACATAAGAAGACGGCCATGGTGGCAACTAAAAAGTTTTGAATGTCCTTGAGGAGTTTAGATGCTTAAACAGAATGGGGTGCTCAACAATCATGGAAGCTCATAGCAAGAATGCAAGTCAACTCTAGTTTCTTCTAAATTGACTTTGGTTTCTTGCATCAAGTGACTTTGGAAGGTGACAAAATATAGTTGAGGTAGACCAACGCTTCAAATTTAGGTTTGTAAACCCAAGTTACCTAAGGTGCACCAATAGGAAAAAAGGAAAATTTTCAAAAATGGTAATGACTTTTTAAATAATTATTTCCTGACCCATTCCTGTAAGAAATCCCTAAGTGGTTCCTAGCGGGTTCACCCAATCATGCTTGTCCCCATCAATGACCTTATTTAGTCATATTGCACATGTCATAGTCCATGTCAAAAACCTAATAGTAACATCAATGACCTTATTTAGTCATATTGTATATGTCATAATCCATGTCAAAAACCTACTAGTAACATCTATGACATTCTTTAGTCATATTGCACATGTCGTAGTCCATGTCAAAAACCTACTAGTAATAGTGTCGACCTAATTTAGTCATATTGCACATGTCATAATCCATGTCAAAAATCTGCTACTAGCAACATCAACCTATTTTACTTAGATTACACACATCATAGTCCATGTCAAAAAGTTTATGACAATTTTTAGTCATTTAAATAAAGTGGCACATTCCATGTAAGCAAAGAAAATTCCACATGTATGTGGGGATGTCCGATGTGACCAAAATGCTAGTAAAAGTTAGTCAAACTAGACATGCCTACTTTTGGGTTTAATGAAAAGAGCATGGTTAGTCATTATGGAGTGATTATAATTGACTTTATAGTCATTATAATCACATTGTTAGGGGCATAAAAACCATGCTTCTATAGTAGTCTTGAGAATGACATAACAATTATTTGAGGAACATCAAGGTTTTTTTTTAGTTGTCATTAACACAATCAAAAGATCAACATAAAACATTTCTATTATGAGGACACCATTTTTTTTGTTGAATCTACAACTATTCCAAAATGTGTTTAGTTTTCTTTTCATTAGTTTCTTCACATATTTGTGAAACTCTATTAATTTCAGTTTACAAGCTTCAATTTTTCATTTCTTCCATTACTTGATCAATTTCAGTTTCATTTATTCATATTATAGGTTTTTCATTTTGCATTGTTGAATTATCATATTCATTTGACCCTAAGTTCCATCTTTCACAATTGTTTTACAAGGCCAAAAGGTGAAGAAAAATAAGCAAACAAATGTAATGTGCTATTGTGTGATGTGATGATACTCCTATGCATAATTAAATATGAAAAAAATTACAAACAATAGCCATTAATAGAATATCCACTAACAACCATTAATAGAATAACCACTAATAACCACTAATATAATAGCCATTAATAAGCACCAATAGCCATGAATAGAATAGCCACTAATAACCACTAATAGAATAGCCACCAATAGAATAGCTACTAATAACCATTAATAAAATAGCCACCAGTAAAATAGGTACCAATAGCCATTAATAACCACTAATAGCCCCAATAAAAGAACAATTAATAGCCATATATTAAAATTATTTAGGGTTGCCAAAAATAATTTAGGGTGAAATAATCTATAATAGACAAAAGTAATTTAAGGTGAAATAACCTAGAATTGCCAATAATAACATAAGGTGAAATAGCCTTCAATAGCCAAAAATAACCAATAATAACATCACATAATAAAAAATAACTTAAAATGAAATAACTTAGAATAGCCAAAAGTAATTTATAATAGTTACAAGTAGCTTAAAGTGAAATAATTTACAATAACCAAAAATAACATAGAATAATCTTTAAAAAATTATAATAGCCGAAAATAGTTGAAGGTGAAGTAAGCTAAAATAACCAAAAGTAATTAAAGATAACCATAAATAGGCATAAATAATGTAAGGTGAAATAATTTAAATTAATGAAAAATAACCATATAATAATTGAAAATAACTTAACATAGGTAGTTTTATTATATTAGCAAAAATCTTATCCATTTATTAAACTTTCTTTTTTTCAAAAGAATGGTCATTGAGATGTTATTGAATAATAATATTCAATTGTATTTTTTTAAAAATTATTTTACACTTCCAAAAGGAAATAAATGTGATTATGTACATTATTGAATTTTAAAAAAAAACTCAAATCATTTCATTTGAAAATTTTTTTAATAAGATATGAATTTTCAAAGTTTATGTTTTTTTAATGTTTAAAATGAAGTATTTAATAACTAAAATGTAATGCAACATATTATCATAACAAGTGAGGTGGCTTGATGGTAGGGGTGTTTGCCTCCATTCTAAAGGTGAAGGGATCAAATCTCATGAATGATTTTGCATGTGGTCAATAATGGTAAGTTGGCCGAATATTCTCTTATCTAGTTCCTTAAAATAAGTGCCTAAGTTGATTATGTGGCCTACTTACATAGGTTAGGTTTTTAAATTAGCCTAGGTAATGACACGTGTCAATAAATCATACGCTAAAAAATCATGAAATTATCAATAATATTATATATTAAATAATTTAATTTTAATTGATTTCCATGTTGGCTAGTTAATTAACTAGCAAATGAATGGCTTGGTAAATTTATATTTCACTTGAGAATAACCTTGTTTCACTAGGTATTAATGAAACAATTCATTATCTGTAGCAACTAGTCCCCATTCACTAGGGGATTAACTAATTTCATTAGGTAAAAATGTCCAAATTCACTCAAAATCTAATGAAACCCAAAGTGAACTAAGATGCATTTTGGTGTAATGCAAGTGCAAAGAAGGGAACAATAATAAGCCCAAAAAGGGGAGCATAAGCAAGCGTGAAGACAAGTAACACCAAATGTAAAAGGGGGAGTAGCAACAAATGCGAACATGAACAATAGCAAGTGCAAAGAGAGAAACAACAATAAACATGAAACAAACAACACCAAACACAAAAAAAAATCAACAAATAGGAAGTGCAAAGACAAACGACACTAAGTGCAAAATTGAACATCAACAAATGCAAAGAAGAATAATAGGAAGTGCAAAGACAAACAACACCAAGTGTGAAGAAGAGCATCAACAAATGCAAAGAAGAATAATAGGAAATGCAAATAGGAGTGATAAGAAACACAAAGAAAAATTAAAACAGAATGTGGAGCCCAAGCTGGAATTCGGGCCCCTTTTTATTTTGGTTTTAGGGTTTTTTTAGGTTTAAAGGAGGCACCCACTTTTTGTTTCCTTCTTATTGCCTACAACCTACACCTTAAACATGAACCCCCTTCATATCCATATCTAGGTAAGGATCTAATATCCTACTTGGATATCAAATTTTCAAATTTTTTTTCCTTGTTTAGATATTATATGATTGGATCTCATAATTTTGAGTTTTGAAAATAAGGATATCACCTTGGATATCATAATTTTAAATATCCAAAAGATTTTACAAATGATATCTTAAGTGATATTCGGTCAAGATATCCAAATTTTTAGGATATATGTCTAACATTGGTCCAAAAAAGATATAATGAATCAGTGACATTACTTTAAACAAATAATATTTGTCCTTTTGCCCCAAAGAGTTTTTTTATTCTAAATGAATTTTTGAATAAAATACTTTGCAATGTTAAAAAAAATGTATATATTGGCCCAATACATCACATATTTTTCTTAATCATTTTAAAATAAATATGAATATTTAAAAATGTGAATTTTTTTTTGTGGATTTGATTTTTTGTTTTGAAAAATAATTACAATTTCAAAACATAACAAAAAAATCACTTTTTACATTTTTTTAGTTTTCTTGTATTATAAATTACAACGTTATTTAGACATCATGTACATTATATCCCATTTATATGTAAAAAAATATTCTTGAAATTTTGAAACAACTCTAAAAATTTCTTTGAATTTTTAAACTTTTAAAATTCCACATTCTAAAAATTATGAGTGTTTTTTGAGTGTGACTAATAGGTTTTTGTGGAACAATCTACACTACCATTTGAAGCCTCACCCACATAAGCACAATATAGAAAACCAATCATACTTAATGTCAAAATATAAGTTGTAACACATTATAAAATCTAGAATCCATATGTAAACAAATGGAAAGTTCAAAAGGGAGAAATCATATACCATTTATGTAGCAATAAACATTTTACATGCTACAAAATGGGCAAAGGATGTTCAACATTTATAATTCATGAAAATAAAGGTTTATAAGAATGCAAATTTGTCTTGGATTGCACCGAAGGGCAAACATGATGCTTTTAAAAATGAATTTTCCATTTTCATTACACCAATGAACATCCATGATTGTTTTAGATTCAAGCTAAATGACCTCTTCTCATTTTCTCCTCAATCCAAGTTGTGATGACTTCATGGTAAGGAAAAATATAATGAAAATGGTTCTCCATACATATGAACTACCAAATCCAAATGCTCACAAAGCATGTTCCCAAAGTCTTGTCTTCATGAATGTCAAGGTTAAAAAAGTGTTTTCTTCTTCCACAAATCCCATAATATAAATCACAACCAATGTTGCCACTTTCATGAATTTGCATAAATGAGGACATAATAATGTGTTGGAAGAATTTTTGCCCCAAAGTTTGGATAATAGATTTAGATCCATGGGCCAATCCATAGCCCATTGGGCATTAAGCTTCATTATGATCTTGAAAACAAAAACATTGTGAATTTAAAATGTCCATATCAAGTAGTGTTATGATTCATGTTTGGGTTGAAACAAGCTTGTTGGCTTGACCATAAAACCTTTTCAAAACAACTAGATGAACAAGGAAGGTGTCCTCACACAAGGATTTTGATTAATAATGCTAATAAATCACACCTAAAGCATCCATCATGCCTTGGGAATGAAATTATTTCTCAAGCCCATTATTAACCTTGGTTGTTGTTTCGAACATTACGTTTAAACATCATTCACAATTTGTTGGAAAAAAAGCTTGAATCACTAATGCATAGAACATTATTGAAAATGATAATGACAATGCATCACAATGGAAGTGCTATCAGTTCATAAATTCAAGTTCTCCATACCTTTGTTTAAATTAAATGTTGAGATGCCATGTGTGCTAGGTTGGATTAGATGAACAATGACTTATAGTTGTAACCTTCATCTAATAGTTGCAAGCAATGGGGTTAATGTGGTGTGCCCATGTGTCACCTATTGATTGGACATTTTTTTCATTTTTTTCATTTTCCCACTTGTTTTCATTATATTTGATGATTAGTAGTTGATAGTTGCAATGTTCAACTTCTAATATCCACTTTAAAATGCAATCATTGAATATTAGTCATATAGTGTGAACTTATAGTTTTTTCCACTTTTATTTATCGTACAAGTCATAGCATCACATCAACATTGAATTATTGCATTTTCTTGTGAGACAATGTGTAACTTTAGCATTGGACAATTTTAATAGCTTTGTACAACCCATCTTTAGTTTCGTGACTTTGAATCTATATTTACAAGTTGGTTTTAATGTGTTTCCAAGTTGCTAAACCCAAGATGCAAACCATGATTTTGTAATGACTTCAGGAATTATAACATTCATAATTCTAGATTAGCTTACATTGTGTTATTCTACACCCATGTAATTATTTTCATTTGAAATCTCATCAACACTAAAAATGCTTACATTCAAAATTAATGTAATTTAAACTACTTATTATTATCATAAGTGTCATTATTACCTTGATCATCACAACAAAATATATGTTATTATACCCAAAAATATCAACATAATGTCATATTGATTACAATTGCATAATCATTAAGCCACATATGGCATGTTGGTATCATTACCAATACTAAGTGATTTATGTGATTATGTAGTCATAGACTTGTTTTTTTGGGTGCCCAATTGAAGATGCCATGTCTTACAATGATGGTTACCACCTTCTATAGCACATTTTACGCAAACATAAACATTAAGCCACATCTCAAGTTGAAACTATGATTGTGGAAAGGTGATCTAGTGGATGTAATTATGTGTGAGAAACTAACATTGAGTCAAACCAATTTAGATAATCCAAATTTCAAACATCCCACAAGTCTCACAACAACATCTCTAAATATGATGCCCATGGGTTCACGATCACAAAATTTTCCCACCAATATATTCCCCACCATTCACCATGCCATAATAACATGCAACATTCATAATGCATGTTGTTTAAGGCCATTTCCACTAATTCCACATTGGATTCCAAGTAACATAATCGAAACAAAATTTTATGGAGTTAACTCTTATGAAATACCTGAAAATAAAAAGCAAAACAAAGTCAAGTTGTGATGTCTTCCTTGCTTCAATGCCCATTAAACTCTGGTGACCATTTAATCACATGCCAACAATGGGAATTCCATGTCAATGTCTTTTAAGGGCATGCTTGTGATCGCTTGTAAAATACAATGCACATATTCCTAATTTTCATGTCACAATATTTTGACCACAAACCAAAGAAGGTAAACCTATAATTTTGCAAATATTTAGATTTGGTTAGATTGAATGCATCACATTTTATATATGGACTACTAACAAATATGTATGGTGACCTTGCACATAAAGCCAGACAACTGAACATGTTTTCTAGCATCATGAAGGTGAAGTTAAAACAACAAACAACTTTGCCATGGGAGGCTCCAAGCCAAAACATTGTTCTAAATGTATTCAATTGTGAACTCACCCTTACTTCATTTGACCCAATTATTACAATTGGGATAACTTACCCATTTTATTTGTATCCTTATCCATTGGGCTTGTGGTTGATTCTCCTCCATCCCTTATACTTGCTCATAACGAGTTTCCCCAATGCCTTTGTAGGACACAACAAACAAAGAAAAGGATGATGCTAGAATCACCAATATGAAAAGTAAATTCAATACTCAAAGGTAGAGGTAAATAAAAACATCTTTGTATTGTGTAAGATTGACATACATGTGCAACATCTTCCTACACTCCTCTTGTAACCAAGTTGAAATTATGTACTTTTCTAAGGAGTTCAAAATTGAGCTTACTTGCAAATATCTCCACACATGTATTCTATGGGCATGCATTTTTCAAATTGATTAATTTACCTTCTAAAACTTAGAAAGAACTTGGCTCACTTGATATATGGAGGAATGTGTGTTGGTTGTAGCCAAAGTTGGTCCTTTTAAATGTTTTAGGTTCTTGCACCTTGCCAAAGATATAATAAATGGCAACAGTTGTATTAAAATGCAATTTTAAACTACTAGTTGAATTCACATATATGTTGTATGTTAGCCTTTTGGAGCTCAAAGCTCCAAAAGGCTAACCCATAATTGCCATAAATTTTGCATGTGATTTTAAAACTCCATATCAAGCTAGTTGTATTATTAATTATGACCCTAATCATAATGTTCACATCATGCACTAAAAGATATTTTTTCAAGCTCATTAGGTTCCTCAATTAAGTTGTTCATCGTAAAATCGTTTATGTGACTAAATGCCAAATCTAACAATTAAACAATTTTATAATGACTTTTGATGATAGTAGTATCCCGCACATGGGACACCTACATTTTAGGGTGTTGATGGTGCCTTTGTTGAAAATGCCGTGGACATCATGTGCAAAATTTATGTATGTGTTATTTACATTCTTATAAATAGGGTAGGGACTTTGATGAAATTCTTACAAGTTACCTATGTACTTGTCTTTTGTCGTTAATTAGGTGGGATGAGTGAAGCTAGTTGATGTTTGCTGCTAAATTTATGTCTAACATTCTAGGCAAATGAAACTTCATCAATGATTGTATATATTCTTGATGATGTTTATATGTTTGTTGTCTACATTGATACCCTTGAACACCCTTGTCAC
>Ga0209611_10011293_pt1 | contig 12915 bp, 11 predicted proteins | sample S1TSphgellanicum_3_FD_187693 | JGI IMG/M metagenome (GOLD analysis project Ga0209611, IMG submission 187693) | Host-associated microbial communities from peat moss isolated from Minnesota, USA - S1T2_Fc - Sphagnum magellanicum MG (SPAdes) (version 2) | ecosystem: Host-associated > Plants > Peat...
GGGCTTGCGGCTGTTTTCATCCATGAGCCGCGCCAGCAGTTCCTGGTCGAGGCTGCCCCAGTTGACCCCGATGCGCACCGGTTTGTTGTTGCGGCAGGCGATCTCGATCATCTCGGCGAACTGCGAGTCGCGCTTGCTGCCACGGCCGACGTTGCCGGGATTGATGCGGTACTTGGCGAGCACCTCGGCACAGGCCGGGTGTTCCTGCAGCAGCTTGTGGCCGTTGAAATGGAAATCCCCGATCAGCGGCACCGTGCAGCGCAGCTGCCGCAGCCGCTGTTCGATATGTGGCACGGCCGCGGCCGCCTCGGCGGTGTTGACGGTTATTCGTACCATTTCCGAGCCGGCGGCTGCCAGCTGCTGCACCTGGCGGGCGGTGGCCTCGACGTCGGCGGTGTCGGTATTGGTCATCGACTGCACCACGATCGGTGCCTGGCCGCCGATGGTGACGCCGGCGACCCTGACCGGCAGGCTGGTGTGGCGTTGGCGTGTCATCCTCCTATTGTAATGGCAAAACGTGGAGCCGACGCGGCGCTCGCTGCTATGATCCGCTAACCGTTGATTCATCAGGCAACGGGCGCGCATGGAAACGGGCGCACAGCGGAGTGAAGTCTGGGTAGGCATACCTGTTTATACGACCTGGCGGTGGCCCTGGGGGCACGCATGGTCGATTTCGGCGGCTGGGACATGGCGGTCGCCTACGGTTCGCAGATCGAGGAACACCACGCGGTGCGCAGCGCGGCCGGCGTTTTCGATGTGTCGCACATGTGCGTCCTGGACCTGATCGGGGCCGGTACGCGCGCCCTGCTGTCGCGGCTGCTGGCCAATGACGTCGGCCGCCTGACGGTCGCGGGCAGCGCGCTGTACAGCTGCATGCTCAATGATCACGGTGGCGTCATCGACGACCTGATCGTCTATTACCTGGCCGAGGATCATTTCCGCCTGGTGGTCAACGCCGGCACGCGCGACAAGGACCTGGCCTGGATCGGCAGCCATGCGGCGCCGCTCGACGTCAGGCAGCTGGTGCGCCGGGACCTGGCGATGCTGGCGGTGCAGGGCCCACTGGCGCGCCAGCGCATCGCCACATTGCTGTCTTCGCAGGCTGCCGCGGCCGCCATGTCGCTGCCGCCATTTCATGGCGCGCAGATCGGCGAGTGGTTCGTCGCGCGCACCGGTTACACCGGCGAGGACGGCTTCGAGATCATGCTGCCCGCCGGGGACGCTGCCGGCGTATGGCAGGCGCTGAATGCCGCGGGCGTGCGATCCTGCGGGCTCGGGGCGCGCGACACGCTGCGGCTGGAAGCGGGCTTGAACCTCTACGGCAGCGACATGGATGAGGCGACCAGTCCGCTCGAGTCCGGGCTGGCCTGGACCGTGGCGTTTGCGCCGGTGCGGCGCGAGTTCATCGGCCGCGCGGCGCTGGAGGCGATGCGCGCGCGCGGCATCGAGCACAAGAGGGTCGGCCTGGTGCTGAACGAGCGCGCGGTGCTGCGCAGCCACCAGCGCGTCTTCGTCGCAGGCGTCGGCGAGGGCGAGGTCACCAGCGGCACGTTTTCCCCGACGCTGGCGCGCTCCATTGGCCTGGCACGCGTGCCGAGCGCGACCGGCACCGAGGTGCAGGTGGAAGTGCGCAGCCGGCTGCTGCCGGCGCATACGGTGCAGCCGCCGTTCGTGCGCCACGGCCGGCCCGCGATCCAGCTGCCTGCGTGATGCGCCAACATGATGCCAACATGATGAGGGATGACGTCGATGAGTGAGATCCCGCCGGAGCTCAAGTACACGCGCAGCCACGAATGGCTGAAGACGCTGCCGGACGGCATGGTGGAGATTGGCATCAGCGACCATGCGCAGCAGACGCTCGGGGATCTGGTGTTCGTCGAGCTGCCCGAGCCGGGTCGCAGCCTCGCCGCCGGCGAGGCCTGCGCGGTGGTCGAGTCGGTGAAGGCGGCATCCGACATATACGCCCCGATCGCGGCGACGGTGGTGGCGGTCAATGCGCAGCTGGCAGAGACGCCGGAGTTGATCAACCAGGATCCCTACGGGCGCGGCTGGATCATGCGGCTCAAGCCGAGCGCGGCGGCCGCCGAGGCCGGCCTGCTGTCGGCGCAGGACTACCAGCTGCTGGCCGCGCAGGGCTGAGGCGGCGCGTGCCATTCATTCCGCACACCGAAGAGGACGAGCGCGAGATGCTGGCGGCGATCGGCGCGCCGGATATCGAGGCACTGTTCGACGAGATTCCGCCGCAGCTGCGGGTGCAGTCGCTGGACGAGCTGCCAGTGGGCCTGACCGAGTTCGAAGTCATGCAGCTGATGTACGCGCGTGCGCGCCAGGATGGCCGCGCGCTGTGTTTCATCGGCGCCGGGGCCTACGAGCATCACATCCCGGCGGCGGTCTGGTCCACGATCACGCGCGGCGAGTTCTACAGCGCCTACACTCCCTACCAGGCCGAAGCCAGCCAGGGCACGCTGCAGTCGATCTACGAGTACCAGAGCATGATGGCGAGCCTGACCGGCATGCAGGTCTCCAACGCCTCGCTGTACGACGGCGCCACCGCGGTGGCGGAAGCCTGCCTGATGGCGGTGCGCGCCAACCGGCGCGCCAAAGCCGCGCGCATCCTGCTGCCACGCAGCCTGCATCCGCATTATCGCGCGGTCACGCTCACCGCGGCGCTCAACCAGGGCCTGCAATTCGAGACGCTGGCGTACGCGCGCGATGGCGGTCATGTCAGTCTCGAGGCGCTCGCCGCGCACGCGGCCCAGGACTTCACTGCGCTGGTAATCCAGCAGCCGAATTTCTTCGGGGTACTCGAGGACGTGGATGCGCTCACCGACTGGGCGCACGCGCGCGAGGCGCTGGTGATCGCGGTGGTCAATCCGATCTCGCTGGCGCTGCTCAAGCCGCCGGGAGAGTGGGGCGCGAAGGGCGCCGACATCGTGGTCGGCGACGGCCAGCCGCTGGGCTGCCCGTTGTCCTCGGGCGGACCGTACTTCGGCTTCATGACCACGCGCATGCAGCACGTGCGGCAGATGCCCGGGCGCATCGTCGGCGGCACCGTGGATGTCGATGGCCGGCCCGGATTCTCGCTGACGCTGCAGGCGCGCGAACAGCACATCCGCCGCGCCAAGGCGACCTCCAACATCTGCACCAACCAGGGCCTGCTGATGATGGCCGGCACGCTGTACCTGTCGCTGATGGGGGCGGAGGGGCTGGCGCGCGTGGCCGCCACATCCATGGCGCGCACCGAGGAGCTGCTGCGCGCACTGACCGCGATCAGCGGCGTGCGGCGTATATTTGACCAGCCGGGCTTCCATGAAGCCGTGCTGTCGCTCGACCGGCCGGTGGCGCCGGTACTGGCGGCGCTGGCTGCGCGCGGCATCCAGGGCGGCCTGGACCTGTCCGCGTATTACCCGGAACTCGGAGCCGCGCTGCTGGTGTGCGCCACCGAGACCAAGAGCAGCGCCGACATCGACGCCTATGCCAGGGCGCTGTCCGAGACGCTGCGCCCGGCGCGCGCGGCATAGAGCCGATGACCCTGGCGCTGCGCGAGCCGCTGATCTTCGACTATTCCCGCCGCGGACGCGGCGCCCGCGGCCAGTGGCCCAGCGTGCCCGCGGGCAGCGCGCTCGACACCATACCGGCGGCGCTGCGCCGCAGCCGCCGGCCGCTGCTGCCCGAGGTCAGCGAGCTCGACGCGGTGCGCCACTACACCCGGCTGTCACAGCTGAATTTCTCCATCGACACGCACTTCTATCCGCTCGGCTCCTGCACCATGAAGTACAACCCCAGGGCCTGCAATGCCGCGGCGCTGCTGCCGGAGTTCCTCGGACGCCATCCGCTGGCACCGGTCGAGCACGGCCAGGGATTCCTCGCCTGCCTGTATGAGCTGCAGGAAATGTTGAAGGCGGTCACCGGCATGCGCGCCGTGGCATTGAGCCCGCTGGCGGGAGCGCACGGCGAGTTCGCCGGGGTGGCGATGATCCGCGCCTATCACCGCGCGCGCGGCGACCTGGCGCGCGATGAGATCATCGTGCCGCAGGCCGCGCACGGCACCAACCCCGCCACCGCGACCATGTGCGGCTGCGTCGCGCGCGAGGTGGCGGTCGCGCCGGATGGCGACGCCGACCTGGCCGCGTTGCGCGCGGCGGTGGGGCCGAAGACCGCCGGGATCATGCTGACCAATCCGTCCACGCTCGGGGTGTTCGAGCGCCGCATCGAGGAGGTGGCGGCGATCGTGCACCAGGCCGGCGGCCTGCTGTACTACGACGGGGCCAATCTCAACGCCATCCTGGGCAAGGTGCGGCCGGGCGACATGGGGTTCGACGTCATCCACATGAACCTGCACAAGACCTTCTCGACGCCACACGGCGGTGGCGGCCCCGGCGCCGGTGCGGTCGGGGTGTCGGCGCGGCTGCAGCCGTTCCTGCCACTGCCGATCGTCGCGCGCGAGGACAGCGGCAGCGAGCGTGCGGCTGACGGGCGACAGCCGCAGTACCGCTGGCTGGACGAGCGCGACCTGCCGCAGTCGATCGGCCGGCTCACGACCTTCGGCGGCAATGCCGGCGTGCTGCTGCGGGCCTATGTCTACATGCGCATGCTCGGGCGCGAGGGCATGCGGCGCGTCGGCGAGTACGCCAGCCTGAACGCCAACTACCTGTCGGCGCAGCTGCAGCGGGCGGGCTTCGAGGCCGCATATCCGGCGCGCCGCGCCAGCCATGAGTTCATACTGACGCTCAAGCAGCTGCAGCAGCAGTACGGAGTGAGCGCAATGGACGTGGCGAAGCGGCTGCTCGACCTGGGCTTCCATGCACCGACCACCTACTTTCCGCAGTTGATCGCCGAGTGCCTGCTGATCGAGCCGACCGAGACCGAGAGCAAGCAGACGCTGGATGCGTTCGTGCAGGCGATGGCGCAGATCCTCGGCGAGGCACAAGCCGATCCCGGGCAGCTGCATGGGGCTCCGCATACGCTGCCGGTGCGGCGCCTGGACGACGTGCGGGCGGCGCGCGAGCTGAACCTGGTATACCAGCAGGCGGCGCCGGGCCAGCAGGCGGCGCCGGGGTGATCGAGCGCGAGAAGCTGCAGGGCGTCGGACGGCTGGTGCGCGCCTTTGGCTCGAGTGCCAAGGGCTTCGTCGGCGCGTTTCGCGAAGAGGCGGCGTTTCGCCAGGAGCTGCTGTTCGCCGCCGTGGCGCTGCCGCTGGGCATATGGCTGGGACACGGCGGTGTCGAGCGCGCGCTGCTGGCCGGGCCGGTGCTGCTGATCCTGATCGTCGAGCTGCTCAACAGTGCCATCGAGGCCACGGTGGATCGCATCGGCCTGGAGCGGCACGCGCTCGCCGGGCTGGCGAAGGATATCGGCTCGGCGGCGGTGATGATGTCGTTCATCCTGCTGGGAGTCGTGTGGCTGCTGGTGCTGGTCGGACGCCAGTAACGCCGGGCGCCGGGCCGCAATCGCACCGCCGCTGGTAAGCCGCCACCCGTACGTCGCCGGCGAGCAGCCGCTGCGCCGCGCTGGCACGACCTGACACTTTTACCTGTAGGGGTTCCCAAGCGATGACGGCACTGATCTGTGGTTCGATGGCCTATGACACGGTCATGGTGTTCGAGGGCAAGTTTCGCGATCACATCCTGCCTGACCGCCTGCACGTGCTGAACGTGGCGTTCCTGGTGCCTTCAATGCGGCGCAATTTCGGCGGCTGCGCCGGCAACATCGCCTATAACCTTGCGCTGCTCGGCGGTCACGGGCTGATCATGGCGAGCGTCGGACATGATTTCGCGCCGTACGCCGAGTGGTTGGCCGTCAGCGAGCTGCCGCTCACGCACGTGCGCGTCGTGCCCGATCAGTTCACCGCGCAGGCGTACATCACCACCGACCTCGAGAACAACCAGATCACCGCCTTTCACCCCGGCGCAATGAACTTTTCACACCTGAACCGTGTCAGTGACAGCACTGGAATCAATCTCGGCATCGTGTCGCCCGACGGTCGCCAGGGCATGCTCGAGCACGCCGAGCAGTTCGCCGCCGCCGGGATCCCCTTCATCTTCGATCCGGGCCAGGGCCTGCCGATGTTCGGCGAGGTTGAATTGCGCCAGTTCATCGAGCGCGCGTCCTGGGTGGCGGTCAACGATTATGAAGCCAGCCTGCTGTCCGAGCGCACCGGCTGGTCGCTGGAGAAGATTGCCACGCAGGTGCGCGCGCTGGTGGTCACGCGCGGCGCGGAAGGCTCGTGGATCTTCGCCGACGGCCAGCGGCGCGAGATCCCGGTAGCCAGGACCGCGCGCGTTGCCGATCCGACCGGCTGCGGCGATGCCTATCGCGCCGGCCTGTTGTATGGCCTCGAGCGCGGTTTCGACTGGCACACCACCGGACGGGTGGCCGCGTTGATGGCTGGCATCAAGATCGAGCATCACGGCACGCAGCAGCATCGCTGCAGCCAGGATGAGTTTCGGGATCGTTTCAAGGCCGACTTCGGGTACTCGCTATGACATCAAGGCTCTGGGGGGCGGCGACCTGCGCCGCATGGCTGGCATCGGTCGCGGCAATGGCTGGCGGTCCGACCGCTCCCGCCGCAGCGGCGCCCGCCGCGGCCACTGCCGCAGCCAGTGCGCCGAGCGGCGGCGTCGACATGCCGGCGGCTCCAGCGGCGCCGGCCGACCCGGCCGCTCCAGCTGTCCCGGTGGTCCCGCCCAAGCCGATGCCCGCGCTCGCGCTGCCGGGCGAGGAGGCTTCCGCCGCCGACTGGGCGGCGACGCTGGAGCGCATCGCCAGCAGCGTCGTGGCGATCCAGATCGACCAGGCGCGCTCGTTCGACACCGAACGCAACACCTCGGCGCAGGCGACCGGCTTCGTGGTGGACGCGGAACGCGGGTTGATACTCACCAACCGCCACGTGGTAACGCCGGGGCCGGTCAGCGCGGAGGCGACCTTTCTCAATCGCGAGGAAGTACAGCTGTATCCGGTGTATCGCGACCCGGTGCATGACTTTGGCATTTATCACTACGACCCGTCCAAGCTGAAGTTCATCAGCCCCAAGGCGCTGCCGCTGGCTCCGCAGGCGGCGCAGGTGGGACGCGAGATACGGGTGATCGGCAACAACGCCGGCGAACAGCTGTCGATACTGGCCGGCACGCTGGCGCGGCTGGATCGCGAAGCGCCGGATTACGGCGTCGGTCGCTACAACGACTTCAACACCTTCTATATCCAGGCAGCGTCGGGCACGTCCGGCGGCTCCTCGGGTTCACCGGTGATCGACATCCATGGCCGCGTGCTGGCGCTCAATGCCGGCGGTGCCAGCGGCGCGGCTTCGAGTTTCTACCTGCCGCTCGATCGCGTGCGGCGCGCGCTGCAGCTGATCCAGCAGGGCAAGCCGGTGACGCGCGGCACGTTGCAGACCGAATTCCGTTACCGCCCATACGATGAACTGCGGCGCCTGGGCCTGCAGAGCGCCACCGAGGCCGAGGCACGACACGCCCAGGCCGACGGCACCGGCATGCTGGTGGTGTGGGACGTGCAGCCAGGCTCGGCCAGCGACGGTGTGCTCGAGGCGGGCGACATCCTGGTGCGCGTCAACGGCCAACTGGTGACGCGCTTCGAGCCGCTGGAGTCGGTGCTCGACGATTCGGTCGGCGGCACGGTCGAGCTGCAGCTGCAGCGCGGCGGCACCCTGTACACCGCCAAGCTCAAGGTGGACGACCTGGAATCGATCACGCCGGCGAGCTACCTGGAGATCGGCGAGGGCGTCGTGCATACGTTGTCGTACCAGGAGGCGCGTGCCTTCCATCGCCCCATCCGCGGCGTATTCGTCGCCGCCTCCGGCTATATCTTCGATGCCGCCGGCGTGCCGCGCGGGGCGATCATCACCGAGCTGGATTCAAAGCCCATCAACACGCTGGCGGATTTCAGCGCCGCGATCAGCCAGCTTGGCGACGGCGCACGCGCCACGGTGCGCTACGTGACCATCGATGATCCCAACACCAGCCAGCTGCGCTCGATACGCATCGATCGGCGCTGGTTTCCCGCGCGCCAGTGCCAGCGCGATGATCACCTCGGCTACTGGCCGTGTACCGACCTGCCATCGAACGCACAGGCGGTACTGCCGGCGCCGGCGTCGGCGCAGCTGCAGCGCATCGACGACCGCTATGCAGCTGCGATCGCCCCGTCGCTGGTGTTCATCACCTTCGACATGCCGTACGCGGTCTCGGGTGTCACCGAGCGCAATTACCACGGCACCGGACTGATCATCGACGCCGAGCGCGGCCTGCTGATCACCGATCGCAATACCGTGCCAGTGTCGGCCGGCGACGTGCGACTCACCTTCGCCGGCACGCTCGAGATTCCCGGCGACATCGTTTATGTGCACCCGCTGCATAACCTTGCGGTAATTCATTACGATCCGAAGCTGATCGGCAGCACGCCGGTACGTGCGGCCAGGCTCGACACCGCGCCGCTCAAGGCCGGCGAGACCGTCAACGTGGTTGGACTGGACGGCAACGGCGAACTCAAGTCGCGCATCACCACCATCGCCGATGTCGATCCGCTGCAGCTGCCGCTGTCGCGCTCGGTGCAGTTTCGCGAGAGCAATCTCGAGGTCGCCTCGCTGGTGAACGCACCGGATGATTTCGTCGGCGTGCTGGCCGATGACATGGGACGGGTGCGCGGACTGTGGGCGAGTTTCGCATCCGACAACGGCCGCGAGCTGGTCCAGGAGAATCGCGGCATGTCGAGCGAGCTGGTGGCCGAGACGCTCGATATCGTGCGCCAGGGTCGGGCGCTGCACTCGCTGGAGGCGGAGTTCAGCCCGCAGTCGCTGGCGAGCGCGCGCCGGCTGGGCCTGAGCGAGGCGTGGGTGCTGCGCATCGAAAAGGTGAACCCGGCGGCGCGCGAGGTACTGAGCGTGGCGCGGCTGGTGGCCGGCAGCGACGCGGCGCGCATGCTGCAGCCAGGTGACATATTGCTGGCGATCGACGACAAGCCGGTAACGCAGTTTCGCGATGTCGAACTGGCGGTCGCGAACAAGGAAATGGTCAACGCGACGGTATGGCGGGTCGATGGCGAGAAGACCGTTATGGTAAAGACTGCGGCGCTCTCCGGCCAGGATGTCGAGCGACTGGTGGAATGGGCCGGCGCGACGCTGCAGGCGCCGCACCGCGCCATCAGCGCGCAGCGCGGTATCCCGCCAAACGGCGTATATATCGCGTACTTCCAGTTCGGCTCCCCGGCGGCACGTTATGGCCTGGTGCCGGGACGGCGCATCGTCGAGGTCGACGGCCAGCCGACACCGGATCTGGATGCGTTCCTCGCGCAGGTGAGCGGCAGGCCGGATCGCTCATCGCTGCGAATCAAGACCTTGGGCTGGAACGGCGCGCCGGAAGTGATCACGCTGAAGCTCGATCGGCACTATTGGCCCTCATATGAGCTGCAGCGCAGCGCGGGAGGCTGGGAGCGACATTCCCTCGAATAGCGCCGCGGGGCGCCGGTACAATTGACGCCATGGTCAGAGTCGTTCGCGCCACACCCGTCGAACTGGCGACTGCCGTGCAGGCCCTGCGCGACGGCGAGCCGGTAGCGTTCCCGACCGAGACGGTCTATGGCCTTGGCGCCCACGCCGGCTACCCGGCGGCGCTGCGGCGGGTGTTCGAGCTCAAGGGCCGGCCGACCACGCATCCGCTGATCGTGCACATCGATAATGCCCGCTACCTGACGCGCTGGGCGCGCGAGGTGCCCGAGGCTGCTGCGCGGCTGGCCGAGCGCTTCTGGCCCGGACCGCTGACGCTGGTATTGCCGCGCGCCGAGAACGTGCATCGGCTGATTACCGGCGGACAGGATACGGTGGCGGTGCGCGTGCCCGCGCATCCGATGGCGCAGCAGCTGCTGACCGCGTTTGGCGGCGGCATCGCCGCGCCGTCCGCCAATCGCTATGGGCGCATCAGTCCGACGCGCGCCGAACACGTGCGCGAGGAATTCGGCGCCGAGGTACGGGTGGTGCTGGATGGCGGCGACTGCAAGTTCGGCCTGGAGTCCACCATCGTCGCCTGCCTCGATGGCCAGGTGCAGCTGCTGCGTCCCGGATCGGTGACGCTGTCGCAGCTGGAACAGGTGGTCGGCGCGGTGCAGACCGAGAGGACCGCACATACCCCGCGGGTGCCAGGCAGCGGCGGCGCGCACTATGCGCCGGTCACGCCGCTATCGGTGGTTGCCAGCGATCAGCTGGAACAGCAGGTGGCGCTGCTGACCGACGCCGGCGTTCGCGTCGGCGTGCTGGCGCAGCACCCGCCCATGGGCACCTACCGGTTGACCACCTGGATCAACGGCGGCGCGCGACCTGAGAACTATGCGCACGATCTGTACGCGCACCTGCGCACGCTCGACAGGACCGGCTGCGCCCGCATCCTGGTGCAGGAGGTACCGGGCGATGAGCGCTGGGACGCCGCCTATGACCGCCTGAACCGTGCGGCCGCCGACAGTGCCGCCGAACTGGCCGACGACGGCGATTCGGTGGCGGTGGGCGTGCCGGGCTGATGCCACGCGCCATCGATCCGTTCCAGCCGGAGCAGATTCGCCGGCTGGTGCGTGAGTTTGGCTCGCCGTTGCTGATCGTGGATTGCGCGCGCGTGCGTGTGCAGTATCGCAAGCTGCGGCGCGCGCTGCCGGGCGTCGAGCTGCACTACGCACTCAAGCCGCTGCCGCATCCGGCGGTGGTGCGCACCATCATCGAGGAAGGCGGCCGGCTGGATCTTGCGACCACCGGCGAGGTGCAGCTGGCGCAGTCGCAGCGCGTGGATCCCAGGCGCTGCATCCATACGCACCCGATCAAGCGCCCCAGCGACATCCGCAATGCGCTCGAATTCGGCGTGCGCAGCTTCGTGGCCGACAATGCCGACGAGGTGCGCAAGTTCAAGCCGTTTGGCGAGCGCGCCGCGCTGCTGCTGCGGGTGTCGTTCCGCAACCCGGGCGCGGTGTGCGATCTGTCGCGCAAGTTCGGTTGCGATCCGGAGGATGCCCTGGCGCTGGCGCGGCTGGCAGCCTCGCTCGGCATCGATGTGCAGGGCTTCTCGTTCCACGTCGGCTCGCAGGCGGGCGATGCTCTCAAGCATGTCGAGGCGATCGAAGCATGCACGCGGCTGCTCGCCGCGGCGCGCCGTGCGCGGCTCGGCAGCCTCGATCGGCTCGATATTGGCGGCGGCTTTCCGATCGATTACCTGCAGCATGCGGTCGAGATCCGGCGCTTCTGCGCGCCGATACGCGCCGCGCTGGCCAGGCTGCCCAAGCGCGTACAGGTGATCGCCGAGCCGGGCCGCTACATCGCCGGGCCGGCCGCGATTGGCGTGGCAACGGTGATGGGACGCGCGCGTCGCGAGGGCCACTGGTGGTACTACCTCGACGATGGCCTGTATGGTTCCTACAGTGGCCAGCTCTACGATCACGCGCGCTATCCGGTGGAGTCGCTGCGCCAGGGGGGGCCGCTGCTGCCGTCGGTGCTGGCGGGTCCGACCTGCGACAGCATCGATGTGATCGCCGAGAACCTGATGCTGCCCGAACTCAAGGCCGGCGAGCTGATCGTCGGCCGGGCGATGGGCGCCTACACCTGGGCGAGCGCGTCGGAATTCAATTTCTTCCCCAAGGCCACGGTAGTGGCGGTAAACCGCCGGCCGGGGGATGCGGGCGGGGTGGAGTAGCGACGTCGCAGGCTCAGTGCGTCGGCACGGATCCGCCTCACTGAATTTGTGGCGGCGCAGACTCAGTGCGTCGGCACGGTTCCACGTGGCGTGAGCTTGTCGATGACCTGCGGCAGCGCCTGCGACAGCTTCTGCGCCAGCACCTCGGGCGTCAGGCCGGACTTCGCCGCCAGCTCGCGGATCATTTCCGGTCCGAAGGCCTGATGCACCTGGCTGGCCGAGATCGGCTGATTGGGGCCGGTGCCGATCCAGGAATTGACCGTGCCTGAAAGCCCCTGCTGCTGCAGCTGGGTCACGATTCCCGACACGCCGCCGTGCTTTTCGATCAGCTGGTTGACGACCGAGACCATCTCGGCGCCTACCGCGCCGCCCAGCAATCCATCCAGAAGACCCATGGGCTAGGACCCCTTCAGGCAGTTGCTCATGAACTGCTTGCGCGCATCACCAGTGAGCGCCTGGGTCTTGGCATCGGCGTTGCAGGATTTCATCTTCTGCTGCTGGCTGTTCAGCGTGGTCGCCGGCGGCGGCGGCGCCGCGCTCAGGCAGGTCTTCATGAACGCCTTGCGATCGTCGCCGGAAAGGTTCTTGGCCTTGGCATCGGCGTTGCACGTGGTCATCTTGGTCTGCTGGGAATTGTCGGCGCTGACGGCGCTGGCGGCGGCGGCCAGCGCGCAGGCGGCGACGTATACCAAGCCTCTGGCCAAGACTCTTGGATGGCGAATCATGATGGCGGACTCCCTTGTCTTATCGCTGTCGTGTCAATGTTGTATCGATGTTATGTCGATTAGCACGCGGTCCGCTCGGATCCCGCGGACCGCAATGTTAGACCAATGGAAATCAAAATGCGCGGCCGCTAAGGTGGCGCAAGAATGGAAGCCTTCCTCGTCAGCGTCACCAGCATCGCCACCGCCGAGATCGGCGATCGCACGCAGCTGCTGGCGCTGGTGCTGGCCGCCCGCTACCGCAAGCCGTGGCCGATCGCCGCCGGGGTGCTTTGCGCGACGCTGGCCAATCACGCAGTCGCCGGCCTGGTCGGCTCATTGCTCGCAGGCCGGCTGCGCCCGGCATTGCTCGACGGCGCGGTCGGCGTCAGCATGATCGCGATGGCGCTGTGGACGCTCAAGCCCGATACGCTCGAAGGCGAAACCGTATCCACCAGCAACGCCGGCGCCTTCGTCGCAACGCTGCTTGCGTTCTTCCTGGCGGAGATCGGCGACAAGACTCAGATAGCCACGATTGC
>Ga0209611_10011295_pt1 | contig 12914 bp, 14 predicted proteins | sample S1TSphgellanicum_3_FD_187693 | JGI IMG/M metagenome (GOLD analysis project Ga0209611, IMG submission 187693) | Host-associated microbial communities from peat moss isolated from Minnesota, USA - S1T2_Fc - Sphagnum magellanicum MG (SPAdes) (version 2) | ecosystem: Host-associated > Plants > Peat...
CCGGGGCGCTGCTTTGCCACGGTGCGCACGCGGGCGCTCGAGCGGCGCGAAGCGGAATTGCTGCTTGCGAGGCTCGCTGCGCCTACCACCACTCTGCCCGTGGGCGTTCGCTCGATTACGCTCGCCGAGCTGTATCGTATGGTTGAGACGAGGGTTTTGGCCAAGTAAGTCAGCCGCTTTCAGACGCTCTCGGTGTTTCCAGCAGCCGCCAGTAGTCCGCCGACCACCAACGCTGCCGCCTCGCGGCTCCAGCGCACCGGCACCGTTCGTGGCTCGAATGCCTCCGGCAAGTTCCGGTTCCGGAAGAATTCCTGCGCATGAATCACGCGATCGCCGCGCGCATTGCGCTGCTTCAGCAGCAATCCGCCCGCGGATTGCCCAATCAGCGGCACGATCATGACTTCCTCATCGCGCACCAATAACGCGACCGACAGCACGCCCGGCAGGTAGGTGTCGCAGAGCTCGCGCGACAAATAGAAATTGCCCCGTGCAACCGAGACTGCGGCGGGCGCCGGTGGTGCAGCCGCGTCGTTCACGCCGAGGTGGCGCTCATCGCCATCTTGCGAATCTCCTCGATCACCCGATCCGCCGACCGCAGCACCGACGCACTCAATTCCAATCCAAAGTCCAAACTCCCGGCTTCGATCAGGTAGACGCTGACGTCGCGCGGAAATTCCGCCCCGAAGATCTTGCGTCCCGCGGTCAACGCATGCTGCCAGCGGAAGTCATGCAAGCTAAAGCCCGCATCCGGCTCGCTGGCAAGTTCTGCACCCGGCACTTTGAAAATGGCCCCGGGCTCTGACCCGCTGCGCGACGCATCGACGATGATCAAGCGCCTCGCGCCGCGCGCCTGAAACATCACGTCCATGCCGCCGGTGCCCGCATCGAAGACCCGCATTCCGGGCTTGGGGTCCTCGAGCAGCCGGGCTCGCAGGCGCTGCGCGACATAGACTCCGACGCCATCGTCGGACCGCGTGGAATTGCCGCAGCCGATGACGCAGAGCAGCGCAGCGCTCAAATCCGCCACAGCCGGCACCACCAGTCGGGTTCCACCGGCACGGCGAGTTCCGGCAGGTCGCACCATTTGCGATGGACCAGGTAGTACATGCATTCCTGGCAACGCATCTTATCCTCACCGTACGGTTTGTTGGTGAAGCCGGACAACACCAGCTTGGCTTTGAGGTCGTTCGGATCGAGGTGCTGCAATGCCGCGAGAATGGCGGCGAACTGGTGGTTGTCCTCGGGAAATGGCTCCGTGGTGGTTTGCAACCCATCGGACAGCAATTTGTCGATGCGCTCCCGCAGGGCCTGTTCCTCGCCATTCAGCATAGTCGATCCTCCTGCGCGCCCTGCAGCCCCATGTTCTCACCCTCCCTATGATCCTGTCCTCGGAGGTAAACGATGGCTAGCCGGTCCGGAACCGGGCCAGCTCCTTGCCGGTCTTGGCGTCGTGCGCGTGCACCGTGCACACCAGGCAGGAATCGAAGGATCGCGCCACATGCCCCACTTCGACCGGATCCGTGGGATCGGCGATGGGCGCGCCCATCAGCGCCTCTTCGATCGGACCGCGAATCCCCTTCGAATCGCGCGGCCCGACATTCCAAGTCGTCGGCGCAATGATTTGGTAATTCTTGATCTTGCCGTCCTTCACTTCGATCCAGTGGCAGAGCGCGCCGCGAATCGCCTCGGTCGCCCCCCAACCGCGGCCGTCGCGCTCCCGGGGCTTGATGTACCACGGGTCGCTCAGGCGGAATTCGCGCAGGCAATGCTCGGTTTGCCGATACAGCTTGACGGTCTCGTGCATGCGCGCAATCTGCCGCAAATGCAGGCTGGGCCCACCCATCTTCTTGTACATGTCCAAGATGAGCGGATCGTAGTGCTGCCACGTTTCGCCCTGGTGACCGCCGGCCACGAGTTGCCGCGCAAAGGGTCCGGCCTCCAAACGTCCCAATTGATCGTGATTCACCGCGGTCGCCCAAGAGTAGCCGGCGTTGAAATCCGTGGTGTTTTTTTGCCGTGCCTTGGTGGTTCGATCGAACGGATGCACATCGGCGCCGCCCTCGTCGTACCAGGCGTGCGTCATGTTCTCGCGCGCCCGATCCTGGGTCATGAGCACGTGCGTATCGGTCTTGCCGTCATAGACGCCGCTCTTCATGATGAGCGCGGCATTGCGGCCATCGATGGTCGGCTTCTGATACTTGTCCTCGTGCGGCAGATAGCCCCACGAGATGTACTTGCCGACGCCTCCGCCATATTTGTCGAGACCGATATCGAGGCCCATGCGCCAGTAGAAGCCCAGATCCGAATTGGCGTGCGCCGGACTCTCATCGAGCCAGGCCTGGAAATCATCAAAACTCTTGATCTGCTCGTAGCGCTCCAGCGTGCAGCCGAGCCAGCACGATTCGAGCCAGGTCTTTTTGTAATACTCCATCAACGACCAGGATCGCGTGATATCCGAGAGGGTCGGCGCGCACATCACGCCGCCGGGCACCATGTAGCTCGAGTGCGGCCACTGGCCGCCGAACAACGCGTAGATTTCGACCGGCTTGCCCGAGACCGTGACGCCGAGTTCATAGGACTTGCCGGTGAAGGGCGCAAAGCGCTTCACCGCTTCCTCATAGAACTTGCTGTTGCGGTATTTCTTGTTGGTCATGTCGATCGCGTACAGCCCGTAGAAGTAACGCGGCTGGCTTTGCAGGCTTTCCGTGAGCTGGCCGATATTGCGCGCCAGAATCGCATTGCGCGGCACCTCGGTGCCCCAGGCGGTATCGAGTGCCCACGCCGCGCAGGTCAGATGCGACGCGCCGCAGATGCCGCAGGCGCGCGGCGTCACCACGAGGCCCGCCTGCGGATCCTTGTCGCGCAGAATGATTTCGAAACCGCGGAACAATTCCGCCGACGTCCAGGCGTTCTTGACCACACCGTTTTCGATATCCACGCGAACATCGAGATCCCCCTCGACGCGTCCGACCGGTGAAATGTCCAGTGTTTGCACTGCCATGATTGCGACTCCTGAAAAATACTTGCCTGAAAATATTTGGCCGTGTCGAGCTCCGAGCCTGCCGGCTCAGACCACGAAAATGTCTTCCTCGGCCCACTTCGGCGCCGCGTTCTTCGCCGCGCCGGTCAGCGCGATGTAACCCTTTTTATCGACGCCGGCCGGCAGATCCTTGGGCACGCCCATCACCGTCTGTGTCTTGAACACCGTGCCGGGATTGAGCTCGAAGTGCGGGAACTCAGGTTCGGTGCAGCCGAGGCAGGGCATACCCGCTCGCGTCTTGGACGATTGGCGATTCCACAAGATCCGATTGCAGGGCGAGTGCGTCATCGGCCCGCGGCAGCCCAAGTCGTAAAACAGGCAGCCCTTGCGCTGACCGAATTCGGTTGCCGACACCTTGTAGGCGAAGTGCATGTTGCGGGTGCAGCCGGTCTGGGTGAAGCTTTGAAAGAATGTCTTCGGCCGCTGCAGATCATCGAGACCGATATCTCCGCCGCGACCGGTCGCGACCGCCACCACGATTTGCGTGATCCAATCGGGATGTGCGGGACAGCCCGGGATGTTGATCACCGGCAGGCCGGACTTGGCCTTGAAGTCCTTGCCCAAAAACCCGCCGTGATTGCGTTTGAGGAATTGCAGGCCCTCCGAGTCGCTCGGATTCGGGGCCGTGGCCGGTATGCCGCCCCAGGTGGCGCAGTCGCCCACGGCGACCACGAAGGTCGCTGCGTCGCTCAATTCCTTGACCCACTGCTTCATGGGCCGCCCGGCAAAGCGGTTCCATTCGCCGGTGCCGCCCGGCGCATTCACCACGGTGCCTTCGAAGACGAAGATGTCGAGCGGCAGTTTCCCGGAGGCGCAATCGCGCAAGATCTTCTGCAGGTTGTCGCCGAGCTCCACGCCGAGCGAGGGATGCCACAAGATGTTGATGCCGAAGTCGGTCACCAAATCCACCGCGCTCGGTTCGTCGGCGTTGAGGAATGACATGGTGTTGCCGGAGCACGCGCCGCCTTGCAGCCACAATAGGTTCGCCATCTCGAGACCCCCCAGGTGATTTGATACGAGGCGACATAGCAAGTGCAATACGTATGCCAACGGCGGATCTGCGTCATCGGGATGACGATAGGGGAGGATTATCAGACACTTGCGCGGCGCCTGCCCGGCGCGAACTGCAAACCCGGTTTACACTTCAGGACGTGACCGCAAAGAATCTATACAGAGGGCTGGGCCGCGTCGACGCGCCTCACCCGTTACGGTTGCCGCACACCGGGCACTGCGCTTCGAGCGTGTAGCCGAACCAGATCCCCTCGCAGCGGCTGCACCAGTGACCGTTGGTCTGCTCCTCGGTCAGCCCCAGTTGGATCACGAGCGGCGTCACGCCCAAATCCCGGAAGCCGCCCCGCGTGGTGGGCGGTTGAGTCCGCGAGTGCGGAAAGTTCGTGGGTTCATCGCCGCTCTTTGCCACGCACCGATCCTCAATCACTCAAGGCTCAATGAAGGTCGCCGTGGTCCAGCTTATAGCGTTTGATCTTGTTGGCAAGTCCGACGCGCGAGATGCCGAGTTCGCGCGCCGCCCGGGTGTGATTCCACTTGTGCCGCAGCAGGCATTGGGACACCACGTGAGCTTCGAGCGACTCGACCTTCTCCTTCAGGGTGCTCTTGCCGTTCAAGAAATACGGTTGGCGTTTGTCGGCCGCAGCGGACGGAAACAGACGCGTGAATTCCGGCGACATGTGCTTGCGCGACAGGAACTCTCCCTCGCTCGCCAGGGCCACCATGCGCCGCACTTCGTTTTCCAGTTCGCGCACATTGCCCGGAAACGGATGCGCCTGCAGCCGCTGCACGACCTCCGGGGAGATGCCGGCAATTTTCCGATTGATGGATTGCGCATATTTTTTTGCCGCATGCTCCGCCAACACCGGAATGTCTTCGACCCGATCGCGCAGCGGCGGAATATCGATCTCGAAACCCCGCAGCCGGTAGTACAAATCGCGCCGGAATTCGCCCTTGGCCACCAGATCCTCGAGCGGCCGGTTCGAGGCCGCGATGACGCGCACATTGCAGTGGCGGCTCTCATGGGTGCCGACGGGTTTGACCTCGCCCTCCTGCAGAAACCGCAACAAGCTCACTTGAAACGAGGGCGAGACTTCCGAGATTTCATCGAGAAACACGGTGCCGCCGTCGGCCGCGGGAAACAGGCCGAGCCGGTCGCTGATCGCGCCGGTGAACGCGCCGCGCCGATGCCCGAACAGTTCAGATTGCAGCAATTCATCGGACAGCGCACCGCAATTCTGCGCGAGGAACAATTGGTTCTTGCGTTTGCCGAAAAAATGCACCGCGCGCGCCATGAGTTCCTTGCCGGTTCCCGTCTCGCCTTGAATCAGCACCGGCAAATCGGTCGCGGCCGCGGTGCGCGCCAGGTTGCAGACCTCGACCATGAGTTCGCTCGCGAACACCAGCTTGTCGAATTCATACGTATTCTGCAGCAGACTCGTCATGGAGTTGTTCTGCCGGTGCAGCACCTCGTCCGCGAATTTCAACTCGCGGCTCAAGTAGCGGTGGCGACGCGCCAATTCCCGGCTCTCCAGGGCGCGCTTGATCAACAGCACGATTTGATCCGGTTGCCAGGGCGCCGATACCAGTTGGTACACCGCGGCCTCATTGATCGAGCGGATCATCTCCTCGTGGTCGGTGGTCGCGGTGACCAGAATGCGGATCGATTCGGGATGGGACACGCGCGTGCGCCGGAAGAACTCGACACCGCTCATGTCGTGCATGCGCTGACTGCACAACACCAGATCGATGTGTTCGCGCTCGAGGAGCGACAAGGCCTCGTGACCTGAGGATGCGGCGAAGGTGCGGTAATTCTCTTTGAGGTAATGCGCCAGCGGCGCGGCCGCGCGTGGATCGTCCTGAACCATCAACACCGTCCATGACTGCACGTGTTCTGTTCTCATCACGCCCCCCGCTCGTGAAAAGTGTAAACCTAGTTTACATTTTGTAATTGTGTTTGACATCCTGTTTCTTCGATCCCTACACTCGTTCGAAAAATAGCCTGCGGCGAATAACAAGAGGCGAACGAGCAAGCGCGCTGACATCCGGCGCGGAAGGAGTTGGCGGTGACGCAGTCGTTGGCTCTGTCGCAATTCGAGGCCGCGCTCAAGGCCGTCGAATCGGATGCGGCGACGCCGGCGGAAAAAGCCGAAATGCTCATGGAGATCGCCATGGGCATGCAGTTACGTCCCAAAACCGCCGAACCGCTCGAACACGCGGTTGATTTATATCGGCGCGCCCTCGAGATCTGCCCTGCGGAGTCTCCTCTGCTGCGGGCACGGATCACCACCCGGCTCGGTACGGCATTGCAGGCCCTGCCCGCCGGCGGCGATGAGTCACTCAAGGAGGCACGGCGCTGTTATGAAACAGCGCTGGCGACGCTCAAAGAGAACGGCAGCCCCGAGGAAGTCGCCGAGCTGGAGATGAACTTAGGATTGGTGCAGCAATCGCTGGCGCCTTCCGGAGGCGCGCGGCTGCACGACGCCATTCAGTGCTACCACCGGGCGCTTCGAACCTTCACCCGCGAAACATTTCCGCAGGAATTCGCCATCCTGCACAACAACCTCGCCATCGCGTACTTGTCGATCCCGCTCGCCGACGAGCGCGGCAAGATGCGCGAAGCCTTGGCGGTGCAATCCTTCGAGGAAGTCTTGAAGGTCGTCAATCTGGTGGATCATCCGAGCGAGTACGCAATGATCCAGAACAACCTCGGCAATGCCTTGCAGTACGCGGCGAGCGGCCACTCGCTGGAGAACAACTTGCGGGCCCTCGATGCCTATGACGAAGCGCTCAAAGTTCGCAACCCACGCGACACGCCGTTCGAGTACGCGAACACGATTTCAAACAAAGCCAACGTGCTGCGCAACCTGCCCGATGATCCGGATAGCGCCGGACGCGGGCGCAGCGCCGCTTTGCGCAAAGCGCAGGACCTGTACCGCGAAGCGCAGCGCATGTTCGCCGCGCTCAACGAGTCCGAGCACGCCGGCGTCGTCGCCGAGGCATTGTCGGACATCGAACGCGAACTCAACGAGCGGCCTGCCCCCGGCACCCCTGGCGGCGGCCACACTAATGGCCACGGCGGCAATGGCGATGCCCGCGTCAATGCGTGAGGTTCAAGTATGCACGATGCCTTGCAACAATTAGCCGGCGGCCGCTTGACCCCGATCACGATTCCGGTCTGGACCTTGCTGTCGATCGTGCTCTCGATCGCGGCCGGTGCGCTCGCCGGCATGCAACTCGCCGGCAAGGATCTGGGCCACAGCCTCGCCGCATTGATGGGCGCGATGTACGGGCCCGTGGCGGCTGTGCCCGGCATTCTGGCCGGATTGATCGTGCTGGCGTTCATGTAAGGGGTGCGCCATGTGGGACATGTTCAGCAATTCGCTGCGGCTGTTTCTCAAGGGCAAATTGTTCCGCGAACCCGCGGCGGTGTTTCGCCGCTGGTTGATCGGCTTTGCCGCCTCGCTCGTGACGCTCATCGTCCTCGTCAAGCTGGGCGCGCCGCCGTGGCTCGCGGTCAGCGTCGTGGCGTTCGGCGCCGGCTTGCTGCAGCCCTTCCTGTTCAAGAACCTCAAGTACGCCTGACCGTATGATCAACCCATTGACAAACCACGATGAGGCGTCCCGCGCCGTGGATGCCGCGCAGGACGGCGCAGACGACCTGGACGCGCTGGTGCGCTCCATCACTGCCGTCGAGTCGCTCATCGCCGGCTGGAGCGAGAACCAGGTTCTCACGGTGGAGGCGCTGAAATCCGCAATCGAAGCGCTGCACAAAGAGGCGTTGAAGCGTTTGATCCGCGCCTTGAAGGACGATCCGGCCGCGGGTCTGCGCCTGCGCGAGGCGCTGGCGGATCCCGTGGTGTACGGCGTGCTGCGCTTTCACGGACTCGTGAAAATGCCCTTGGCGGAACGAGTCAATCTCGCACTCGAGGAGGTGCGCCCGGCGCTCGCGGGCCACGGCGGCGGCGTTGAGTTGGTGGCGCTGAAACCGCCCGACACCGTGGAGTTGCGCCTGACCGGATCCTGTCACGGCTGCCCGTCCTCGAGCCAAACTTTGACCGAGGGCGTCGAGCGGGCCATCCGCAGCCACTGCCCGGAGATCGTCCACATCCATCAGGTGAGCCGCGCCGCCCCCGAGTCGCGCGGCGACGGTGCCTCCGTCCTGCACTTCATCAGTCCCTTTGCGCTGAATGCAAAAGCCGGGTGGTTGGACGCAGGCGTTCTCGCGGACCTCGCGGAGCATGGCGTGACCGAACGCACGCTCAAGGGACGCTCCGTGCTGCTGGCGAAACGCGGCGGGCAATTGAGCTGTTTCGACAACGCCTGCGCGCATCTCGGTATGCCGCTCGACATGGCCGAAGTCCGCGACGGCATCATCACCTGTTCCTACCATGGATTTAAATACCTGCTCGACACCGGCGAATGCCTCACCGCACCGGAGGTGCAGCTCAAGCTGCATGCGGTTCGCGTGACGGATGACCGTGTGCAAGTACGGTTGGAGGAATAGCTAGTTGCCCGCCGCATTGCACGTGAGCCTGATGCCGGCATTGAAGCGCGAGCCGGCGCCGGCCACCCTGCCGGTGCTCGATGTTCGCGGTCCGCGCGTGCGGGTCGGCGGCTCGCGCGGCGAGGACAATCTCGCCATCCCGGTGCGGCCCGATGCATCGACTCTGTTCGGACCGCGCGGCGCGTGTCTGCACGGTGCGCACGGCGCGCTCTGGGTGAGCGATACGGGACATCATCGGCTGCTCGGTTGGGCGCAGCCGCCGGCCGCCGATGACGCGCCGGCCGATTGGGTGATCGGGCAACCCGACTTCGCGCACGAGGGCCGCAACGCCAAGGGTCCGCCCGGCGCGGCCACGCTGAATGTGCCGACCGGCATCTGCCCCGTGGAGGAAGGCTTGGCGGTGGCGGATGCCTGGAACCATCGCGTCCTCATTTGGCGCCATTCGCCCACGGCCCACAACGTGCCCGCCGATCTCGTGCTGGGCCAGGCGGATGTTCACGGCGCGGAGCCGAATCGCGGTGCGCCCGGTGCGTCGGCGCGCAGTTTGTTCTGGCCGTACGGCGTGCAGTGGGACGGCGCGAATCTCTGGGTCGCGGATACCGGTAACCGGCGCGTGCTCAAGTGGCGGGGACTGCCCGACAAGAACGGCGCACCGGCGGAGCTCGTGCTGGGACAGTCAGGATTTGAGTGCCGCGACGAAAACGGCGGTGGCACACCGACCCACCGCAGCATGCGCTGGCCGCACGCGATCACGCTATGGCGCGGCAATCTGTGCGTGAGCGATGCGGGCAACAATCGCATCTTGGTGTGGGATGGCATGCCGGGCAGCACGAACGCGCCGGCGCGCTGGGTGCTGGGCCAGAACGACTTTCAATCGGTGGACCATAACCAATCTCTCTACTGGCCGGGTGCGGCCACGCTGCAAATGCCCTATGGCATCGCCGCCGCGGGCCCGTGGTGCCTGTGCGCGGATACCGCGAACTCGCGCCTGCTCGCCTGGCACATCGATGACTGTCGCAGCGGCGCCGCCGCGCGCGCGCTCACCGGCCAGACGGAATTCAACGCGAAAGGAGACAATGGGTGGCGGTCTCCCACCCGCGCGAGCCTGTCATGGCCGTATGGCATCAGCGTGCAAGGCGGCTGCGGCGTGATCGCCGACTCGGGCAACAACCGGGTGCTGCTGTGGTCGTTGGCGCCGCCCCTGTTGGCGCCAGGAGCGTCGGCCCCATGAGCGAAACCGCCGCACTGATCCGCGTGCGCGGCTTGGTCCAAGGCGTCGGCTTTCGTCCCACGATGTGGCGCCTGGCGCAGCGTCATGGGCTCCGCGGCTGGGTGGCGAACGACGGCGAGGGCGTGCGCATGCATGTCTGCGGTCCGGCTGCCGCGGTGGAAGGGTTCGTGCTCGCTTTGCCCGGCGAATCACCGCCCCTGGCGCGCATCGATCACATTGATCGTGAACCCGCCCCGCCACTGCCGAAGGATGCGGGATTTCATATCGCCGCGAGTGCGGCGACGGCGAGCCGCACCGGCGTCGCGCCCGACGCCGCGACTTGCCGAGACTGCCTGCAAGAAATCTTCGACCCCTTCGCGCGGCGCTATCGCTACCCGTTCACCAACTGCACCCACTGCGGTCCACGCCTCAGCATACTTCACAGCGTTCCCTACGACCGCGCGCGCACCAGCATGGCGGAATTTGCCATGTGTCCCGCCTGCGCCGCCGAATACCACGATCCGGCCAACCGGCGCTTTCACGCGCAGCCCATCGCCTGTCATGTCTGCGGACCGACCTTGAGTCTGGTGCGAACCGATGGCCGCGCCATGACCCTGGACGCGCTGTCGGCCCTCGATGCGGCGGACGCCGCCTGCACGCTGCTGCAGCGCGGGCACATTCTCGCCATTCAAGGTCTCGGCGGCTACCAGCTCGCCTGCGACGCCACGCAACCGGACGCCGTCGCGCGTTTGCGGCAACTGAAAAGGCGCGAACGCAAACCCTTTGCGCTGATGGCGCGGGACCTCACGGTGATCCGCCGGCATGCCCGGGTCAGCGACGCGGAAGCCGCGCTGCTCGCGAGTGCGGCGGCGCCGATCGTGTTGCTGGCACGGGCCGGCGCTGCCGTCGCCGACAGCGTCGCGCCGGCGCTCGATCTGCTCGGCTGCATGCTGCCCAACACGCCGCTGCATCACCTGATGCTGAAACGGATGCAGCGTCCCATCGTCCTGACCAGCGGGAACCTGAGCGATGAACCGCAGGCGATCGAGGCCGCCGATGCGCGCCGCCGTCTAGGCCACATCGCCGAATACTGTCTCGAACATAACCGTCCCATCGCGCGCCGCGTGGATGATTCCGTGGCGCGCGTCGTCGGCGGCCGCACGCGGCTGCTGCGCCGAGCGCGCGGCTACGCCCCGGCGGCGATCGCGCTGCCGCCGGGCTTCGAGGCGGCGCCCCGGGTCTTGGCTTTCGGCGGCGAGCTCAAGAACACCTTCTGCATGCTGCGGGACGGCGCGGCCCTGCTGTCGCCGCACGGGGGCGACCTGCAGGACGCATTGACGCGCGCCGACTGCGTGAAGGCCATGGCGGACTTTCGCGGATTCTTCGAGTTCGAGCCGGAGGTGCTCGCCCGCGACCTGCATCCCGACTATGCATCGTCACGGCTGGCCAACGCCGAGGCCAACGACGCCGGTTTGCCGCTCGTCGGCTGCCAGCATCACCATGCGCACATCGCCGCCTGCCTGATCGACAATGGCGTGCCGCTCGAGGCGCCGCCGGTCATCGGCGTGGCGCTCGATGGCATCGGTTACGGCGAAGACGGCACGCTTTGGGGCGGCGAATTCCTGCTCGCCGACTACGTCGGGTACCGGCGCCTCGGCACCTTCAAGCCGGTGGCGTTGCTCGGCGGCGACGCTGCCGCCCGCGAGCCGTGGCGCAACACCTACGCGCACATCATGGCCGAGATGGGCTGGGCGAGCTTTGCGATGAATTACGCCGAACTCGAGTTATATCGCTTTCTCGAGCGTCAACCGCGCGCACTGCTCGATGGGATGCTGGCGCGCGGCGTGAACGCGCCGCTGGCCAGCTCCTGCGGCCGATTGTTCGACGCGGCGGCGGCGGCCATCGGACTCGCGCGCGAGCGCGCGTGGTACGAAGGTCAAGGCGCCGTCGAAATGGAAGCGGCGGTCGATGCGGATTGCCTGAACGGCGAGGACGATCAGCTCGCCTACCCCTTTCCCATTCCGCTCATCGGCGCACTCAAGTATCTCGAACCGCTCGGCATGTGGGCGGCGCTGCTCGGCGATCTGATTCTGCGCACGCCGGTCGGCGTGATGGCGGCGCGCTTTCACCGCGGTCTGGCCAACGGCATCGTGCGCATGGTGGATAAAATCGCCGCGCCAATGGCCGACCGCGAATCGCACCCGCCCGACGCCGAGGCATTGCCATGCGTCGCACTCTCCGGCGGCGTATTTCAGAACCGCATCCTGTTCGAACGCGTCGCGGCGGCTCTCACCGCCAAGGGCTATCGCGTGCTGAGTCACGCCCAAGTCCCGTGCAACGATGGGGGCCTGGCAGTCGGCCAGGCAGCCATCGCGGCCGCGCGCCTGCTCCGCGGCAACCACTAAAGGAGAGCTCTCATGTGTCTGGGAATTCCGGGTCGAGTCGTCGCGATCACCGATGTGGGCAGCAAGTTGGGCATGGTGGATGTGTGCGGCGTGCGTCGCCAGATCAACCTCGCCTGCGTGATCGACGAGCACCATTCGCTCGAATCCTGTGTCGGGGACTGGGTGCTGGTCCATGTGGGCTTTGCCATGAGCCGCATCAACGAGCAGGAGGCGGCGCTCACGCTGGAGCTGCTCGAGCAACTCGGCGAGGCGCAAAACGAGATCGACGCGATGCGCGCGGTGGAGCACTAGCCATGCGCTTCACCGACGAATTCCGTGATCCGGACAAGGCCCGCACCCTGGTCGGCGAAATTGCGCGCCTCGCCGCTCCGCTCGCCGCGGCCCGCGCCAGGCCCCTGCAGGTAATGGAAGTATGCGGCGGCCACACGCACACCATCTTTCGCTACGGCCTGAAGAGCATGCTGCCGCAGGAGACGATCGAGTTCGTACACGGACCCGGCTGTCCGGTGTGCGTCCTGCCGATGGGGCGCGTGGATGATTGCGTCGCGCTGGCGCGGGATCCCAAGATCATATTGACGACCTTTGGCGACGCCATGCGGGTGCCGGGTTCGCAAGGCAGCCTATTGCAGGCGAAGGCTGATGGCGCGGACGTGCGTATGGTGTATTCGCCGCTCGATGCCCTGCAACTCGCCCGCCTCCATCCGCAGCGTGAGGTCGTATTCTTCGCCTTAGGTTTCGAAACCA
>Ga0209611_10011297_pt1 | contig 12913 bp, 7 predicted proteins | sample S1TSphgellanicum_3_FD_187693 | JGI IMG/M metagenome (GOLD analysis project Ga0209611, IMG submission 187693) | Host-associated microbial communities from peat moss isolated from Minnesota, USA - S1T2_Fc - Sphagnum magellanicum MG (SPAdes) (version 2) | ecosystem: Host-associated > Plants > Peat...
AACCAAAAGCACCCCCCCCCCCCCAAAAAAAAACCCCAAGTTCTATCCCTTCCTACACGACTTATACAAAAATCAAACAGACACTTCCTCGTCTGCCTACTTCAGCAAAACAAGAAGAAGAAAGAAAACAACCCCGCAAAAACTGCTGCTGCTGCTGCTGCAGAACACCATTACATTTCAACAACACTCGCTTTCTCTCGCTCCCTCTCTCCCTCAGTTCCTCCGTCCCTCCCATTGTTTTTTATTGTCAATTTTGTGATGTAGCCAAAAGTGAGGATCGTCCATAGAAAGATTTAGCCACATTTGGTTACAAGCTAAATACGAAAATTACAAAATTACAAAACATCTTTCTATATTATTGGCTTCCTCCTTGTATAGAAATCTGGCAATTTTTTATTTTAAAAAAATTGGTCGAATTCTGGCTACAGAAAATCTCAAAAAGTACTCCATTTTAGCACTTTTAATTCTTAATTTCACTTCTTGGCACTCCCCAATCTCGAACTTTTTCTTTCTCTCTCTCTCTCCTGTGTGAGTCTGTCTGTCGCCTTATATCTCCAGTATTTTTGTTTCCTGGCGAAATTTTGCTATTTTTTGACAAAGAAATTGGGAATTTTTTTAGGAATTTTTTTCTCACTGTAAATTAGACTATTTTGGCTATTTTGGTTTAATTTCGCCAAAATATCGATATCAAAAAAATGGGAAAGAAATCACTGCATATCTCTGGTTTTTTTTTCCTCCTCTTTGGCTTTTGTTTTTGTTTTTGGGTTTATGTAGGGAAGAGAGTTTTTCTTTTTCTTTTCCTTTTACAAATTTCAAATTTTTGATGTAGCCAAACTGCTGGTGATCCTCAACAAGAAGATTTTATCCAAATTTGGCTATAGACCAACTATGACAGTTTTTAAAAAAAATAAACAATCCTTTTTTATATTTTGGCGAACTGCTGGAAACCTGTTTTCAAAAAAAAAAAAACTGGCGAAAAAATAAAGGGCAAATTTTTTTTCCAAAGAAAAGAATCCTTTGGTATATGTGGAAATCAATCCTATTTCTTTCTTTCAGGTAAGGGAAAAAAAAAGCCGAACAACAACCCGCCGTAGGAAATGCAATAAGGGCGTGACTTCGAAACTTACACAACCCCAACTACTACTCTCTCTCCCATTGGTGGAAATTTGTACAAAAGTGGGGTTTCCATTCTGCCATAGGTTCAGTTCAGATATTTCCTACTTATTGCAGATAAAGTCAGATGCTACAAAATTTGCCAAAACTTTTATTCCCAGCAAAAACATTGACAACAAAGAAAGAAAGAAAGAAAGAAGTGGTACAAAAGTCCTAATTGAGAACCAAAGGTGTGTACAAGTCCTAAATTTTTTGGGTGCCAGACTTATGGGCTAATACTGTAGTACCTTGGCAACTTCAGCACTAATCTATCTCTGAAGGAAGGTGTGTTAACCTTGCAAGACTTTAGTAATAAACACACTGCAGATCTAGAAAATGTACAATGGAAAAAGAAAAATAAAAAGGATTAAATTTACAGGTTGTGAAGCTAACACAAATTAGATGTCAAAATCTCTATGTCTCAACAACCAATTGATTATAGGAGGTCAATCATGGTGATGGGGGGTGTGTTTTGAAGGGGTGGAAGTCGGGAAGTAGCTAGACCTATTGTTATTGCTCAACTTAAAATGGAGGATGTTTGCATCCTTTGTAATGAAACTGAGATTTTTTTTACAAAAAAAAGTAACTAAGACAAAAAAAGAAAAAAAAGGAGGCCTTCTAGCTCTTTCATATTTCACATGGCATTGGCACAATCGTGTGAAAACACATCAGCTTGTTTGTTTAGACATCCAAACACCTCAATTGCTAAAGGGAGGAAATGATCAATGGGGTGTTAGTCATGATAGCTCTTTTCTTTGGCTTGAATTACTTTGGAGGCAACAAATCTTCAAGTTGCATGGGATTGATGAAGTAAATATGCTTGTGTTGGATCGATAATGACAACATTGATTAGTGTGCAAATTTCATCTTTCGTGAACACAATGTCAACTCATTAATGAAAGGAATGGAATGTGGTTGAAAGAAGCACATGTAATTGTTTTCATCCCACATGGAAGTTAACATCTTGTGCAATGGCAAGAAAAGTGTTTTGAATTGCATCATGGGTGCCCATGCATTCATTGCCGCTAGCGTGACATAAAAGGTGGACACTTGTAACATTGATGGGATGTGTGCACACACATCAAAGAATACTTGCAATTAAAAGATGTGGTAATCCAAGTCGTGTTCGAAGCATCATGGAAAAGGATGGGGAAGATATTTGAAAGGCTAATCAGGCTAGGAAAGTTGATCAAACTATAAGCCGAACACTTACCGCAAAGTTAGAACATGATAAGATTCAAGCATGATGGGTTTCACATATCCTATCAAAGAGCATGTTGGAAAGGGTATGATGGTGCAAACACTCCAAGATGGAATCTTGAAATCGAACCATTTGTTGCCCAATGAATTGTTCAAAGGGAAGAAGACACGCTTGTGCTATGGGTGGTAGAAAATCGCAAGCCACCTTGAAATGTTGTTGGAAAGGGACAAACCAGGACGTTTCAAATCATGTTGGTGTCTTTGGAAAACTTTCAACAAAGAAGGGTGCATGGGCTTGGTTCCATGACATTTGGACTTGCGATGTAGCAATGCAAATTTTTTTGAATATTAAATGATTTTTTCACTAAAAACTAAATTAAATTGTAGTTAAAAAATTCAGAAGAAATGGAATGTGCCTTTGGTGTTATTGGAAAGATCTTGATGAGCAAGATTTAATGGAATTTATTTGGTAAGATTTGGATTCAGAATGTGGGAGATATTGATTTTTAACTAATTTCTACCGCTGAAAATTCAAATAAATTTCAAAAAACCAAGTTTTGGAAGGAAAAATCAGTTGAGAATGTGATAACACTTGAAAGCTTATCGTTCAATTAAAGCATGATTTCCTTTCATATTTGGTTATTCGAAAAATTGATATGTACATTACAAAACAATGTTCACATGTTGAGTTTCCCTATTTTGTAATGGGTTCACACTTGGGCCAAGGCCACAAGCCACACTAGTTAATATAATTTGAAGTTTTTGATTTAACACTTCAATTTTTGATTTTGAAATTTTTAACATATAATGAGTAAATAGAATAAAATCACAAATGATTTCACAATGTATTTTTTGTACTTTTGGTTAAATTGATATCGTTAATGTTAGATTATTGTACAGGGCATGGGTTCAAATCCAGGTACCATAAATTGAATTTTCAAGTTTTTCGACATAAGTAAACATTTTCTTTTGAAAATTTTGGCAAAACTAAAATTAATATAATTGATGCCCTAGTTATTATAGGTTAATATTTGGTTTCACCTTGGTAACCAATTCTGTAAAAAATAAGTCTCATACATAGGTAAGTAGGAAAATAAACAAGTACTAGGTAAATAGATGGTTATACATTGTGTTTAAGGTTGTTTTTACTACCTACCTACTAACAACCCACAAGTAGGTTTTAAAAAACAAAGCACCTAAATTAACACCCATGGTTAGCAAAGGAATTGAAAGCCAATAGAAAATTATTTCCTAACCATTTACGATTCATCCTTCATGGCGCACACTAGTGAGTGCTAGTTCACTATGGCTCTAGTAGCCAAAGTAGATAAGTGGAATTTGTTGGATGGGTCCCCATCCTTGATTTCTATTTACTGGGCTTTTCTTTTTTTTAATTATGTATATATATAAAAAATCAAAGGTTGGATGTTGTTGTACCTACTATGGTAGTTCAACTTTTCAATGTCAAATAATTAATTTTATTTTCTTTTTCAAATTTCTATTCCTTGAAAGGAACAAAATTCTTTGCAAATTTGGACATTTTTTATAAAACAATATAATTTGTGTCAAAGTTGCCATAGTATAGAGGTAAACAATGAAAATGGGGGATGTAAGGGGTAGGCCATCCCCATTGTTATTCCTTTCTTTGCATCTTTTGAAAATGTGATTTAAATTCATAATTGAGGTAGGTGATGAGGATTGAAAATAGTGGATCTTTGAATTTTCTTTCTTTCTTTTAATTTAGTTAACATAGTCATGTTTGCTTGGATGTGTAAACATTTCAAATTTTATATTTGTTGAGAAAGGATTTTGATATCTTTGGGCTTTGATTTTAATGAGTCTTTGTCTTTGTGTTGTTTTTGAAGGTACAAAAATTGTTATGTAAAAAGAGATAAAAAATGTGTGTGGGATCGATAATGATTTTGTTTGTTAAAGTGAGAATTTCATCTCTAGAGATCAATAGTTAATACGCTTGAAATATAGAAGTTGAAACAATGTGTAATTGTTGATACACCATGTGGAAATTGGCTTTTGAACAATATTTGCAACAAAGTTATCTTGCATTACATCATGTCTTCAAATTTGTCTATTTGGCTTTACCCCTCACAAGGGACAAGGATTATCAGATTTGATCCAAAATGCATTATAATAAATGTATTCACATTCATTGATTAAGATTTTTTTAAAGAGGCAATAGTTTTCACACATAAAGGTTTAGGATTTTTGACAAATGTGGTGAGGTCCCTTTATATTGGTAGAAGGGGAATCAAATTTTGGTAGCTTGATTTATGTTAATTGTGGTGGGGATGTTTCTTTGGAAAAGGTTTAGGTGTAGGGTTTGCAAATATGATGATTGTGTGGAGGAAGGTTACATGAAGTTTGAGGTTTATGTTGTGAACCCATGCAAAAGGAAGTAGGAGTGGATGTATGGGTGGTCTATCATTGTTTTTTGTTCATCATTGTTTAACACATGAGGTTTTGTTTTGGTCTGTGTCTTATTTTGTTTCTTTTTCCTCCTTTGTTGCACATGATGAGAGGCTAGATGAGGTGAACAAAGGGGCATTATAGACAATTTTTCCATTCATGGTCCGTCATTGTTATTGTTGTTGATACTATCATTTTTTATTATTGAAAGCAAATTGTGGAAGTAGAGTTGTGATGTTGGTTATGTGTGGCAAGTAAATGTCGTATTATTGCAATATAATTTTTTGACCTTTATGTAATTGCAATTGTAGAAATTGCATCTTTTTTTGTTGTAATTAACAAAATAACCCAAGAATGGGTAGTTATTTCTGGTTGAAAAAAATCATAATATATAAATTTGCAATTTGTTAAACCTTTAAATAAAATAATGTCTAATGGTGTCATTGATAAACATTTAATTCACAAACCTAGTAGTGCATTGAACATACAAGGTTATATCTTTTGATGTTTTTCAAGGTCATCAAAGGATTTTGTCGACCAACTTTAAGGTGGAATTGTTTTAGGAAAATCACTTACAATTCTTGCCATGAAACAAAAGTTTTGATATCATGGGACCTATATTAAACATATGCAAAACCATCAAAAATTGTAGGAAACTATATTAAATAATAGTTGGGGTTTGTGACAAGGTTCATAATGAGTAATTCCATGAACCATTCAACATGGGAAACTAGGTTTTCATTTTAAATTCTCAAAATTTTAAGCAAATTTCACATTATAGTCAATGACAAAATCCTAAGGGATGATAACAATAGGCAACCCAATTAATAACATCATTGAATCTATGGCTGGATTAAGAAGTGGTGGCAAATTTGTTACAAGATGGAAAGATTAATCACCGGTGGATTAGCAACCAATGGGGATAATGGATTTAACTGATTTATAATGGATTGGGAAACCATGTTAGTTGAAAATGAACCAATCAAATCTTTAAAATACTTGAACTTGACAATTATTTTGATTGAGATTGGAATTGCAATGTTCATCAATTTTCTTTTATAACCTAATTTGAGGGGCATTTAATTATCCATAACAAATGTGATGTTAACTTGAAATTGTTTATATAAAATTGTTGCAATTCAAAATTTATCAAAAAATTTTGACTTTGAATTATTACTTAATCCTTCCTTTCCAATCAATCAAATTAAGGTTTTAAGGTTTCAACAAGAAGTTGAAAATTTCAAAATGTTAACATAAAATAACCACCCAATTAAACTAACCAAATTTGATGGGACACATTAAAAACAACTTGTGAATTCAACTTGCAAATAAACAAACTTCTATAAATTATTAAGCTATCATGCCAATAATTTCAAGATCCAATGACAAAAAATGGTCGTGTTGGTCATCAACCCAATTTCACCATGATAAGAAATGATTATGCTTGTCAATAATTTGACTGTACCATCCAAATAACAACTACCACAAACAAAAGGGGACGGTTCAAAACAACAATAATAATTCCATGCTATATCAATTCCCCAAAACTCAAATTGAAATGAAATGGAACTAGCAAGGAAACTATTACTTAAAAAAATAGCCATGACCCTTGCTCCTTCCTAATTTTGACATAAACTTTAAGTATGAAAATGCAAAGTATGAACAAAAAAAACTTACTTATAATTGAAAAGTTTCCAACCGATGTTATCAAATCTTTCTTTTGTTTTGCTCTCCAACAAGCTCTTCACCTATAATTCATGAGGTTAAAGAAAATATGCAAATAATAACACCACCAAGCATAGTAGCACGGCCTCCAAGTAGTTGCAACAAAATGTGAAATATTTTTTACAACCTTCAACTTTCAATTTTAAAAAGGTGAATATATTTGTGTATATGTTATTAGTGATGATGTGATTCATAAATCTAAATATTAAATGTTGATTTACATTTGTAACTAGAAACAAGAAATTAACATTTACATGTTGTCGTGCATTTGTTATTTTAAAATGCTTTTATATTAATGAAAGAATTCACTAAGCATGAATGGATATCTAAATATACTAAATTATAGTTAGCTTTAACATCTTAATTTGATAGTAACATCTAGGTTATTAAATTGAAAGGTTTAATGTGCAAGGAATTCAAAGAATAACCAAGTAGGCATGTTAGAAGATGGAAACATAAAGTCAACACCTTTCACCCAAATAGATGTCAATTTCATTTAGTTTTTCCAATTTTTTTGGTTCTATTTGCATTCAATAGGTAAACATGAATCATTTTAGTTCTCAAAATATCATGATTTTATGCTAATATGTCACCTACTTAACAAAACTTTGAAATTGTTAAATAGAATCAACCTTGATAATAGACCTTTAAGTACGTAAAACATTGTCACAAACACATCTATTATTTAAATCCATTGGGCTTAGGCTCTTCAGAAAGCTAATTACAAATCTCACAAACACCTAAAATCTTAGGCTTGGATAATAGAAATTCACTTTGTTACACAACTTTGAATATGCAATTCTAAAATTATATTCATAGTAGACCCCTTCTCACTCCATAATCCATAGTTCTTTCATCCCATTTTGAAATGTGTTATTTTTAAGCTTTTTAAAAAATGTATTGTACAAGGAAAAAACCCTCCAAAAATCAAAACATCTATCCTTTTCATACATTTGCTCTAATTGAAAATGTGATTTTTTTTGGTAGTCCACCATTTCTCCTCTCAAAATTTAATCTAGATGATAAAATTAAAATTCATCATGACCACACGTATTTGTCCACGGGGAATGAACACCCTTTGATTGTTTAAAACTTAAAATAATCATGTTTTGTCCAATGGCACAAAGGATTTAACACCATCCCTTCTCTCCTTTTATGGCAAGGGAAGATCTAACACAATTTTTCCCTTTGATCCAATGGGAATTCAAAGGTATTCATCATTTTCATTCTCCTTCCAATTCTCCTCTTTTGCCGATTTTTTAAAAATCTTCAATGTCTTCTTTCCAATGGTAAGGAAAGATACAATATTATCCTTCTTTAATATTCATCTCTATCGGATGATAATTCAATATAGGTAAGAAAATGGACATCTTTTCCTTCTTGCTATTGTAATGAAAAACCCTTGACAACCTAGTGTATTTTTTACTAACATCCATTGTAAATAATAATAAGTATTTAAGTTATTTTACACCACCATATATTCACAAACTTTCAATATCATGAAATTTAAATAAAATTTGTGCAAAATTTGTAAAACAATATGTTTGTGCAAAATTCTTGGGTTTCAAAAGTGTAAAAATGACATGAAAAAAATAAATTATATATATAACTTTTATACAAATGATGTGTCTTTTCTACTTGTGATGTTTTGATGTCAAATATATACAATTTACATTTTAACTAAATCCGTACAATTATCGTGATGTAATTTTGGATAAAGTTATGTGATTTTTTTGTATTAAACATAAACATTCACGTATGTCATTCAAAAGTAATGTCTCATTTGTTTGAAATTTTAAAATATTGAATATGTACAAATATCGTTCATATTAACCATAACACGACATTCATGTGATTTTTGTATGAACATATGAAAAATTAGATTCTGCATGAAATTTGTATAAACCTATGAAACCTAAAAAGTTTGTAATGTAACCAAGGTTCACCATTGGTTTTTTTCTACTTCGTTGATCTAAGGCATTCCAATTGACCTTGGTTCTCAGACCATTGTGTGCATCACACCTCATTGTTACTTTAATTTTTTTGAAATATAAATTCATTTTCATCCTTTTAATTCTTATTTAAACTTTTGCATTTTATTTTTTTGTATTTTTTTTGACATCTCGCTGATTAAGTTATGATGAATGATGTCACCACATTGCAAGGATGTCAAGCCACACATGTGAATAATGAATAACTTTAAAAACCTTTTTTGAATTTGAATTTGTTTCAATGTTGACCACATCTTGAAGAAGAACTCAAGGAAGCTAGATATTCATGTTTAGTTAAATTGATATGGATGCCTTTAGCATGCACATTATTTTTCAACTACCCATACTCATACCTTAAATTTATTTGGAACTTGAACTTGCCATTGTTATTCATCTTGACATAGATGAAAATCATTATGAAAATGATGAAGTTTGCCTCTTTGCATAAACTTGAAATCTTGGCAATGATCACTATTATTAATTACATGGTCCTATCAATCAACAATCAACTACTTATATAGCCAAATACCTTGTTCACATCTTTCGTCATATTTGTAAATTTGTGCACTTTTGAATTATAGTTGGTACACTAAGGTGTACAAGGCCAAGTATTCCTACTATTGTTTTTTTCCCTTTTTTTAAAGATTTTATACCAACATGTGAATATTGTTTACTTATATCATTTAACATTCCATCTACTTATGGTACTAACATTGTTGGATGGACTAGACTTTTGAATATGGGTGGTTGTCTAACTATCATTATGAATAATTAAATTGCAACTAAAGCCTTTAATTGTAACAAATGTTTTACATTTCACATTCTTGGGTCAAATATTAATTTCAATGTGAAAAATGGTCAATTGTTTTACACAAATATGTTGTTAATATAGTATGGAAACATGCGGTATTGGAATCAATTTAACATTGAGGATAAAATGTTCAAATGAATTCATTAAATATTGTAATGTTTGTTTTTAACATTATAAAAAATAAAATTATGGGGAATTTTTTTTAATGTTACATATTTTGGGGATATTTTAAACATATACATACATAATAATATAATGTAACATCTTTTTAGGTCACAATAAAAAATATTAAAATATTTCAAAACATTTTGAAAATATTCCTAAAAACTCTTTATCCAAAATGACAAGTGTGGCTCTTATTAGCTTGTTTGCACCCCAATAACATTTATGAAAATGATGGAATAATTTGTAAACACAAGTTAACGAATACAATATGTATTTAATTAATTGTGGATTAGACTATTAATTCTAAACTTTTCTAACTTGGTGGTTATAATCAAAATTTCTATTGAAGCAAAACATTGGAAACATCCATTTGTTAGATCATTTAGTGAAGCAAAACATTATTAATATGTATTGTCACATCATATGGTGGCCCCAAATCAAAGTTTTTTTTTTTTTCAAATTTCCAATGTTCAAATGGTCATTTGTTAATTGAAGACTTTTCAAAATTTTGCAATTAACTAAATATGATATACACAAAAATGCATCAAATAAATGAACAAGAAAAACAAGTATATTAGATAAAACAATCATTCATATGCAAAAATATAACAATAATGTGATATTTATTAATATTGAACAAATTTGACCTTAATCATGATATGTATGATTTTTTTTGACAATCAAACAATTAAGAAAAAAAATTACCCACACACAATACATCACAACAAATAGATAAATATATTTCATATGAAAAGATTGCTATGCACAAGAGACAATTTATTCACGAATATTGCACCATTGTTGATGATGTTTTACATTAAAAAATGAAGATCCAAAAAAACCATTGCATATTTCTTAACATGTTTGGTGTAGGTATTGGGAAAAAATATTTGCATGTATTATACAAAATGTGCAATTGTTTTACATAAAATCTATCTATGAAGCAAGGTAGTTTATTTGTTTTGTTTGCACTTATAAAATCCACTGAACGGAAATGCTTCAAATCACATTCTTGGTCTCTTTGGAAAGCTCTCAAGGAGGAGGGGTGCATTGGCTTGGCTTCATGGCGTTTGGACTTGCGGTGCAAAAGTTCTTAAATATTGAATGATTTTTTCATTGAAAATTAAATTAAATCGAAGCTGAAATTTTCAGAGGAATTGGAATGTGCCTTTGTTGTTGTTGGAAAGATCCTGATGAGTAGGATTAAATGGAATTTATTTGGTAATATTTAGATTCACAATGTGGTAGATATTGATTTTAAAGTGATTTCTACCACTGAAATTCAAATAAATTCCCAAAAAATAGGTTTTGGAAGGAAAAATCAGTGGAAAACGTCGTAAAACTTGGGCCCGCACTTGTAAACAATAAATGTTATTCATTTTAAACCTAAAATCATGAAATGTTATATATTTTTAGACCATAATAATCTTTTTTTGGATCAACCAAAGTTTATTAGATTGACCGTAAGCCTATATATCTTGCATTTAAATTACCAAGCTTCATTATTCTATTTGTTTCTCCATCTATTACAATATCATAAAAATTTCTTTGACCCAAAGCTAGGTCCCACACATTTTTTATGCCTTGTTAACTTACGTGCATATCAAAAAGTGAATACACATGAAGATGATCATGGGTTGAATATAAACACAATGATGAAGGCCTATGATGAATGGGTGAAGGTCATGTGTTCAAATTTGTTCATTGATTTAAGTGCATGTATTAAAAAGTGGATACACACATGGGGTTGATGGGTTGAATAGAAAAAAAGTTGCATATCAAAAAGTGAATACATGAGGGGTTAGTGGGTTGAATAAAAACATAATGAAGAAGGTCATGATGGAAGGGTGAAGGAATATTGGGAAAATTGCAAGTATAAATGAAATATGAAGAACACTATGATGGTGGTTAACCACACATTCACATTTGGATTTAAACATGAAAAAATTCAAATTAAATGAACATTAACACATAAGAAAAAATGTTAAAAAAATGTGTGATGTTGCATCAATCTAAGATGGAGGTTTGAAGGCAAGCTTATATTTTGATGGATTTTTCAAATGTGGGAATATTCATGGAGATAGAAGTGATGGCAAAAAATCATAGGTTGTTTCAAAATCATATTGAAAGGAAAAGGGGTCAATGTCAATTTGGGTCAAAACCTTCAAGAAGTTAGGTCATTGGTTGTGCAAAATTTTAAGGGCAATGGATGGGGGTTATGATGGCCCAACTTCCTAAACATGTTGTAGGTGGTGGTAATTTAAAAAATAAGGTTGATGCCATTAAAAATGATGGGTTGAAAGGCTTGCCAAAGACTAACAACTCTATCTCAATTGTCAAAGGACCTTGGACCTATAAAACATCTAAAGGTTTGACAATTTGACAAGTTCAAAGATGTGAAGTTGGTGATGTGGAATTAGCCACTTGGTAATGTAGACTTAACAATGTGGATTTTGCAATTTGACAAAATGGTAGTGTCAACTTCATTAAATAGCCAAATGGAATGTAAACTTAATGATGTGGTGAATTGAACTTGGGAAGCACATAAAGTGAACTTGGCAAAATACCCAAGAAAACCATATGAGACATACTATCATTTTCAATGTCCTCCTCATGGTATAATCACATGCAAATAAGTTAACACAAGTTATGGTAAGGCCACATTGTTGGTAATGCATTAAGTGTGACCATGGTGTTTGGTATTTTTTAAAGACAATGAATCCACACCAAAGTTTTTACATAACATGTGCCATATGACATGTAAAAGGTGTTAACATTGGTGTTGTCATAACATGCAATATTTGAAAACCTTAGATTATAGGTTATAACACCAATATTATGCAAAACTATGTAAATGTCCAATTATCTCAATGCTAAACACCATCTCACCCCTCATCATAATAACCTTTGAATGTTGAAAAACCTATTTTTTCCTTCTCCATGCATTTTTAATTTCTACCTCCACAAACAAATGTTGTAATTTTTCAAGCTTGTATTTTGTTATAGATGGAAAAAAAAAAAAAAAACCACAAATGTGCATTGTATCTATTTATTTTATTTATAACAATTTGTTTGCTCTATTGTTATAATTAGCTTGTTAATGTTACAACTAAATGTTGTTACATTGATCTATCACATTATGTTAAATGCTTATTGTTATGATAAGTTTATTAACATTACAATTGAACGTTGTTACATCGACTTGTTACATTGCACTACTAAATCACATCATCCATTATTGTCATCTTATATATTAAAGCAACAGTGGTGTCTGTCCGTCTGGGCAGTGCCTGGAAAATTCTTGGAGCTTCCCTAGATGTAACTGACTCCAGAGAATGTCTGTCTGTGTGGGTAGTGCTTGGAAAATTCTTGGAGCTTCCCCAAATGTAACTTCCCCAGATGTAACTGACTCCAGAGAATGTCTGTCTGTGTGGGTAGTGCCTGG
>Ga0209611_10011298_pt1 | contig 12911 bp, 10 predicted proteins | sample S1TSphgellanicum_3_FD_187693 | JGI IMG/M metagenome (GOLD analysis project Ga0209611, IMG submission 187693) | Host-associated microbial communities from peat moss isolated from Minnesota, USA - S1T2_Fc - Sphagnum magellanicum MG (SPAdes) (version 2) | ecosystem: Host-associated > Plants > Peat...
ACCTATCTATTGTGATCTTGCCAGTTGCCTTGGTGTGTTATCTGGAATCAATTGAGAATTCTTTCAGTTATCCTTTTGTGAAGACAGCTAGTAGCAACATTCTAGTTGCAAGTCTTGCAACTTTATTTATGTTTTATGTGGAAGTTAGCTTGTGTAGACTACCCAAAAGAATTTCGGTGTCTGTTGGAGCAGGCACTCAGGATGAGAGAGCAATTGCAGGAGGCGTATGAGAATAAGGATGCCATTATTGCTGAAGGCACAGCTGCCATAAGTGAAGTTCAGCAGATGGTATGTGGTTTTGCCTTCTCAACTTGTGTGTCTGTGGAAGAATGGGTAGATGCTATATGTTATGTGGTGGCAAGAGAGTACCAAAAAGAATCTCCTGGAACTCTTCTTTTAGAGACCTGAGAATAGCTGCCATTTGTTTCTTGAAATTTGATCAAATTGCAAGAGATTTGACTGCATGATTGGATGATATTTGTGACATAATTTGATTATATATGGGATTTGCTGCTGTTGACACTTTTTGCATTGGAGATTGACTAGTTAGATTTTCCACCTCTACAGATTCTGACCACATTGCAGGCTGGTGTTCATAGGTTGCCCCTGGGAAACTTATCGTGTAATTTTTCCTTGAACTTCTGTGAGGTAATTTTATTATGACGGTGTTGGGTTCAGATGTTTGAGCACTACCGCACACTTCTTGAAGGCAAGGACTCTTTGCCACGGAGAGCAGAAATTACAGCAATGATGAAACTGTAGGCCCTTGTATGTTGAAAGTGGACAGATGCACCTGGCTGCTACTTGGCTTGTGAACTCCACTTACTTTCTCAATGGAAACCGAAGCATTCAGCTTCTTCATGTACCAGCATATGGGCATTCAGTGTCATTTGTGAATGATTCTTTGGATGGCAGAGACAGTCAAGTGCCTCCACAGGCAAGCAGTAAAATGGCATGTATACCAGATTATGTATGAAGTAGGTGTGAAGGTGTGAACCTGTAAATATTCTTATGATATACAACTAAACTTGTAAAAGCCAGTAAGAAAATGACTGCTTTTAGCTGATGTGGCCAATTGGTTGGATTTGAATTGTTTCTAAGTTTGTTCTGTCCAATTTCTCATGTTGATCTCTGGGGAGAAGAAAGAATTATGGTTCCAGGTTATGAATTCCTTCTACATTCAAGCTGCAAAAAATGGCATTCTCATTGTGTAAATTGAAAATGGGAAATATGGGAAGGGAAGGTATCAATTTCTACAACCTCTAGACACATCCATAGAAGGATTTATTGATTGTGTAGGTTTGGATCCAGGTACCTGAATATCTGATAATGTCTGACATGAACAGAGAACAAAAAATAAAGGCCAAGTTATATATGAATTTGGTCCTTGAAAGATTCAAATTGAGTTACATAGATATGAGATAGCTTGGCCTCATATGTATAAATTACTTCTCCATAATTAAGATCTAAGTCAATGTATATTGAATTTGTAGATTACTATGCAAGGAGTTATGGAGAATCTGAATTTGACAATATATCAATGAACATGAGAGAAGGAAACAAGAAAAACAAAAATGTGGGAAGTTGTGATTCATAACCATAAAATAAAAATTTTGCATTTATATTTAACCAAGATTGCAACCTTGATATAGAGAGATTGTAATTTCCTCAATAGTTAACCAAGATTAAACAACATCATGTATGCAAATGCAAATGACAAGGTATCAATCATGTCTTATGCTGAAAAGTCAAATAAACAGAGGTATTTTTGAACCAATAATATTGTCAGGTCTCTAGTGGAAACTTGTAATTTTTCTCTGTGGCCGAACAAAGGTCTGCCCTTTCAGCAGCTTATGAGCACTCAAAACCCTGATACTGTCAAAAGTGGTTCCCCTTGCTCTTTGTGTGGAGAAATTGTGAGCCAAAGGAAATCAAGAAGCTGAGGACTGAATATTGAACCCATGGCAAACTCTGAAAATGGGTAGTGGGGCTGTTGAAGATCTGCTGGTGCTAAGAACCCTATGAGACTGAAAACAGACCTCCAATTCTTCTCTGTCCAAGACTACAGATTTTTTTTTGTTTTCTTTTCTGCCATGCCACAAGAATGAGGCCGCGAATGTAAGGACGATTCAACCTCAAAAGCTCTGCAGAAATCTGTTTCAGAAATGAGAGTGATGGAAATCCCCACAATAAGGGAAAACATGTCTTTTATTGGTGTTCTATTTGAAGATGAAAGAGTGGTACCTGAGAAACAGAAATCAGGTTTGCGGTGGCTCAGGCTTGGAATCACTCTCCTCCCAAGGATCAGCACACCTCCTCAACGTACTGAATTTCTGTCACAAGACTGCTAGGAACGGGAGGACTCAGCGCGATGGTGACAAACACGGCAAAACAGGAAAGCAAAACAGAAGAGAAGGAGATGACCAAAAATTAAGAAGAAAGAAAGAGCAACAGAAAAAAAAGGCAGAAAAACCAGAAAAGAACCAAACAAGGAAAGAGAAAGAGAAAGAGAAAGAAAGGAGAGAAATAACAACAACAACAGGGCGGAGCGCTTCAAACATGATGATCTTTTGAGAACAAATCCGACTTACGCTCACAGACAGAGAAAGATCCAAAAAACATTTCAAAGGATGCACACACAGAAAACAGCAAGGAAAAGAAACAGAAGCAGGCGAAGCCGAGAATAGAAGACTCGATTCTGCTGTAGAAGAAGATGAAGAAGACGGACAAGAAGGACAAAAACTCACCCGTCGAGAGCGGAGGGAGCTGTTGTTGTCTTGGAATTGCGCACAAGTGCTCCTCCTCATCCTCCTCCTCACCGTCACAACCTTCCCTGATGACTCAAAAGAAATATAGTATCAGGTCTGTAGTACCTATATGGACTCTGGAGTCGAGTTTGCTTGTAGAACGCTCTTCCGATGCGATGCGTTGTTGTCTCACATCATGTCTAGGATTCATTCGGCTTCTTCTTCATCTTCGTCTTCTTTTTAGTGCTCTTACCATGCATGCACGAGTTGAGAAGGCAAAACCACATACCATCTGTGGAAGAATGGGTAGATGCAATATGTTATGTGATGGCAAGAGAGTACCAAAAAGAATCTCTTCAACTCTTCTTTTGGAGACTCTTGCAAATTCCTTTTTTTGAATTTTTTTTTGCCTTAAAGTGATTCTTAAATATTTTTAGGGTGAAAATGTTGTTACACCTACGCCTATTGGTTCCAAATTTTTAGAGTTCCTTGAAATAATGTTGTTAGTTAAATCAAATTTAACCTAGGGATGCTTGCACCTTAGCTCCATCAAGAAATGGAAAAATATATATTGATTTGGATGCATATCTTTTATCTACATTTACTGAATTGAACAAATTGCATAATGTAATGAAATGTTTATTATCGAATCACATGATTTAAACTAAGTGGAATAATCATCAATGATAGGAGTTATGTATGTTAATCACTGTGTAAGTAATGATTACATTTCAAATTTATTTGAAAGTAAGGTGACATAGGTTTGGTGGAATATACCCCTTAAACAATCCATCACAATTATTGTGTTTCATGTTATATATATGTGTGTGTGTGTGTGTGTGTGTTCCATTATTTCATTTTCTTGACAAATGAAATGCTAATGAAAAAGCCATGGAACACCTTCACAAGGTTAGTGTTCATGAATCAAATAATGGAATCATGTAAATATCACATGTGGAAAATGTGAAAAAAGGTGTTGAAAGATTATCAAATATACTTGGAAGACCTTGACAATGTTTATGTTCAATGGACCAAAAGTGCACATTGTCTAAAAACTTGTGCACCTAAAAAAAAAGGTCATCAAGGGGGTTGAAAAAACTTTTGAAGACTTTGACAAACATGATGTTACTAAACTCAATATTGCACATATTTTAAGGATTTTTATTAATATGTTAAACATGTGTTGAATAATAATGAAGGAGCTTTTTGGGACCTTGACAAGGTTCATATTCTTGAAACAAACTATGCATTCATTTTGTAGATTCATGGAGAAGTTGAAAGGATGTCAAATGATTATCAAGGAGCTTTGGAAGAACTCGAGAAGGTTAATGTTCTTGAACAAAACAATGCAATTGTTTTGAAGACTTGTGGAAATGTAAAATGGTTGTCACATGATTACCAAGGAGCCTTGGAGGACCTTGACAAAGTTGATGTTCTTAAACCAGACGATGCATTCACTTTGAGGAGTTGTGGAAATGTCAAAATGATGTTGGATGATTATCAAAGAGCTTTGGAGGACCTTGACAAAGCTGATGTTCTTGAACCAAACGATGTATTCATTTTGAATATTCATGGAGATGTCAAAAGGATGTTGCAACATTATCAAGGAGCCTCAGAGGACCTTAACAAAGTTGATGTTCTTGAACCAAATGATGCATTCACTTTGGGGAGTCGTGGAGCTGTCAAAATGATGTCACAATTCTATCAAGGTGCCTTGGACAACCTTGACAAAGCTGATGTTTTTCAACCAAATGATGCATTCATTTTGACTATTCGTGAAGATGTCAAAAGGATGTTGCGACACTATCAAGGAGCCTTGCAAGACTTTGACAAAGTTAATGTTCTTGACCCAAACGATGCATTCACTTTGAATATTCGTGGAGCTATCAAAAGGATGTTGTAGCACTATCAAGGAGCCTTGGAGGATGTTGACAAAATTGATGTTCTTGAACCAAACGATGTATTCATTTTGACTATTTGTGGAGCTGTCAAAAGGATGTTACAATACTATCAAGGAGCCTTTCAAGACCTTGACAAAGTTGATGTTATTGAATCAAACGATGCATTCACTTTGACTATTCATGGAGATGTCAAAAGGATGTTGCATGATTATCAAGGAGCCTTAGACAACCTTGACAAGGCTATTAATCTTGAACCAAACGATGCATTCACTTTGAATATTCGTGGAGTTGTCAAAAGGATGTTGCAAAATTATGAAGGAGCCTTGCAGGACCTTGACAAAGCTGATGATCTTGAACCAAACGATTGCATTCACTTTGACTATTCGTGGAGATGTCAAAAGGACGTTAGATGACTATCAAGGAGCCTTGGAAGACCTTGACAAAGCTGATGTTCTTAAACGAAACAATGCATTCACTTTGAGGAGTCGTGGAGCTGTCAAAATGATGTTGGATGACTATCAAGGAGCCTTAGACGACCTTGACAAAGCTAATATTCTTGAACCAAACCATGCATTCACTTTGGGTTTTCGTGGAGATGTCAAAAGGAGGTTCGAGGATTATCAAGGAGCATTGGAAGACATTGAAAAGGCTAATGTTCTTCAACCAAACGATGCATTCATTTTAACAGTTTATGCCCACATGAATTGGAGTTTAAACAAATATCAAGCCGCATTAGAAACCATTGATAAATTTCATTTTCTCCAACCAAATGATGATTTTATATTGCAAACTCAAAAATGGTTGAAATGGATGTTGGATGAATATCAGCCCACAATAGGATTATTGCCATTAAATTCAAATATTCGATCTTTTACATACAATGAATTGAATATTGGAACAATATTGGGGGAAGGAGCTTCTGGTAAGGTGTATCAAGGTTGTTGGGAAAACACCAAGATTGCGATAAAAGTTTTGGAATGGAGTGGTGATCATAATGAAGGCGCAAAAAAATCTTTCATATCAGAAGTGAACACCTTGGGAAATGTTCGACATATCAATTTGGTTCGTCTTTTGGGCTATTGTATCGAAGGTTTAAAACACATGGTGGTGTATGAATACATTTCAAATTCATCTCTTGTCAAATGGCTTAATGAAGATAAGCTTTTGGATTGGGATAAACGAATATGCATCATTATGGGGGTTGCTCAAGGATTAACACACCTGCATCATAAATGTGATCCGACCATTTTCCATCTTGACATCAAACCACAAAATATCCTTTTGGATAATGATTACACCCCAAAATTGGCTGATTTTGGGTCCGCAAAATTTTTAAATGGCAGGGATGAAAATGTGGTATGTGCCCCACCATTGTTTTTTTGTTGATTAAATGCATGGGCATTATATCTTAATCCAATTTTGAACCTTACAAATTTGAACATTCTTGTGGGCCACAATTTATTAATTTTATATTTTCATTATTATAGGTCATGGAATAAATATGATAAACAATCACAATTTAAAATTAATATTTTGAAAAACACTTAATATAATAATTCATGAAATTACACATTTTATATTACATAATTTCTTTTTATGTGTGCACAAGTAATGACACAAGGATTGCAACTTTTGTGATTAGAAAAAAATCAAGTTTCTTATTGGTATTAGACCATCTTGGGTGTGGGTTTTATGAACTTCAACATTTATATTTCAATGCATGCAACGCCCATTGAAATTATTAACTTTTTTGAAAATTTTAATTCAGATTGCATTAGCATCAACTTCTAGGCCAGGAACAAGCGGATATATGGCACCGGAAATTCATTCAAATAAAGCATCGACAAAAAGTGATGTGTACAGCTTTGGAGTATTGTTGATTCGACTTATGAATGGATCACCATTGACTTTAGATGGAAATGAAATTCGCATTCGCAATTTTATCCAATGGGTACAAGAGATTCATGAGGAAGAAGATGGATTTCAACAAATTTTTGATGTTGCAATCAATAATTCAATTGTTCAATTTGATTTGACTTAAGCAAAATTACTTTTGCAAATTTCCCTTCAATGCATCAAGGTAATTTTTGTGCCGAATCTTTTATTTTATCAATCAATTTGTGGTCAAGCAAATTTCAAAAACTTAAAATCATGGATTCAATGTAACATTTGAAGCAATATAAAGCATTAGTAAAAATCTTGTTGTTTGCAACCATTATTGTGCGAGTAAATGTTGCGTACAACTATGAATGGTTGCCTTTGCGATTAATTTTCAAATTTGGATGGATTTTGGTCTTTTTTTCAACTAAGTTGAAACTACGACCTATTTCATCTTTCTAATAGGTTGATTTTTCATGATGTCTTTGTAAATAAAATAAATGTTATCTAAATGGGTACCTAGTAAAAACATATGCTACCTAACAGGTAGGTTATGTAATAGTATGTGTTAAGGAATAGTTACAACTAGGCTACAATTATGCGACTAAAACTACAATCAAAATTTTATCCCATATTGTTTGTATTTTGTTTCAAATTTACAAACTATATAAGTAGTTTGGTTTGGTGTAGTAAACGCATTCAATTTTTTTAATTGCCATATGGGAGGAGCTAATCACATAGGCTCCACCCAATAAACTAAACTTAAGATAAAACTAGATGGTGTTGTAAAAATTTAAAACTAGACCTAAGTACTTACCTACCTAAGCTAGACCATGGTTAAGTGGCCTAGGTTTAGCCTAGGCGCCACATGGCCTATTGTAAATGGCCTAGTTTGAAATTGGGTTAGGTACATTAGGCACTTAATTAGGTTAGGTGGCCTAACCTAGGCCTAACTTAGGTGCCAAGTGGCCTATCATAAGTGGTCCAACCTTAAATTAACCCTAAATGATTATAATCTTAAGTTGCCATGTGGTGTAATCTTAGACCACCACTCAGCAAAATATAATTGTTTAATTGGATAATAAAAAAAATTCAAATAATGCCACATGTTACATTTTAAAGTTATCATGTGTGAACATATTGGTGTACATTACACTTGTAAGTGTAGTTGCAAGAATTCATCCTTGGATACATGTTTAAAATCACCATACGTCTATTTTATGAAAAAAAAAAATTCATTCGTTGTTTGCAATTGACATCATTTGTAATTGGTCGTTTGCTACTAGGCTGATTTTTAGTTGCAAACATTGTTTGTGACTAAAATTTAGTCGCAAACCACACTTTTTCTACTAATGAAATAAGTTAAATTGGATTGTTTCATGAATGTAAAACTTCTTAAAAAGGTTTGCACATGCAAATGGTACATTCAAAGGATATATGTTCAAATTATGTCATTAAAATTGAGACATGAGCATATGGTCTGATTTATTGGAACATTTTGCCATGGTTTGATTGTAATGTATAATAATTATATAATAAACATCTAACTTTTATGACGTTTGTTTTTTATAGGAAGACCCAAATGAAAGACCAGAAATGCAAAACATTTTGCAGCTTTTGGAAGCCCAAAACAAAAAGAAGGCATCGCAATATATTGCCATATTAATCCAAGAATCTTTCAACACCTTATCGAAAAGATTTGGATCCACTTTCAAAAGGATGTGATTTGTATATTCATTATATGATTAAATTCAACATGTATATTTAATGTAACATTTGTCCATTTAATTAATTTATCCTTTTTGTAAATGTGGAAAGGTATTCCAATAGGTACATAAATTCAAAGTTTCACAATTTTTTATAATATATGTTGTCATCCAACTTGACAACTTATGTGTTTGTATAGATGAGAAATTAGATGTTTATTCAATGAAAAAAATCATCTTTATAATCATTCGTATAAACTAGGTGTTATGGATTTATGTATATAAATGTACATACGTAATTGGAATCCTTTCAAAAATTGACCTTTGTTAATCTTTCCAAAATTGGTTTGGTTATGAAGATTAGCTCTTCTTTAATAATGTGTTACACTTTTTATTTGACACATAAGTATGTGGTAGAGAATTGAACTTTTTTCCCAAATGGTTTTGGACATATATTATTATGATATACAACAATATTTTAAATGGGTTCAAGGTCGGTTGAACCCAACCACTAGTAAATTACTTAGTAGACATCAATATCAAATTCTTGAGTTATTGGGTGCATGATTTAATAATGGGTAACATTTACCATGTCCTAAAGGTGATTTCAACCACAACCATATGACTAGTGACCATGAATTCCTCCAATTGTTTAAATGATTGAATACCTATTTTAAATGAAGCATTTCATTTTTGGAGATTTGTTTAATGAAAGTTTTGAAATATGGACATGAAATATGGCACTAGACCATAAAGCTTTGGAAAAATCTATGGTTCACCTAATGGTATTTATGTACAAAACCTTTAACAAACATAAAACAATGGCTTGTAATTCGTGACACCTTGCCATGTGGTTGTAGGTCAAACTCAGGTCATGTTAGATTACCCATACCCAATTGTATTCAAGTCATCCAAGATACACAATTCATCCAAATTTGTGGAAATAAGCCTAAAGTCTTTTGGTGCTTGTGGGGTCTCAGGTGAAGAGATGTCCATTCCTTTGGTTACAAAAATTTGAATTTTCTAAATAGTTTGGGTTCCTTTGACATAAAACTACACCTTGCAAATATATGATAATTTTAAGGCAATCAAGAATAACCTTTATTTTATAGGCAAAAAAGTTGAGGGAAAAAATGAAAATTGATTTGGGAAGGTTTCAATTGCTAAAAGTGGGGAAAAACAAAAACAATTGTCAATATTTTATATTTGATTTTCAATGTCGAGCCATGAATATAAAAGTTTGATTAAAGATTTTCATTTCATATTTTGTTTATGGTTATATTTAACAAAATCCTCATAGGGGGGGGTCCAAGCATGGTAAATTAGACCAAAAAGTACGTATGCCTAAAATCCCATTTAAAAAATGATAATTTTCAAAAACACAAAAAAATAAATTGGAAAGTTTTTCATCTTTCATTTTGAAAACTCTATGCCTCCATTGGGTTTATGGTAAGTGAATATAAAATCTGAAAAAATATATATAATAAAAGTAAGTAACAAGTAGGTTTGAAATTGATTGGTAAATATTTTTTTCAAACCTATTTTTACCTTACAAGCTAGATATATTTTTATTAGAATGTGAAAAGATGAAAAGCCACAAGTACATTTTAAGGCCCCACTAATTCAAAAAATTAAAAAATGTGATATTTCATCTACTTCCAACCTATTCAAAAGTTTTTAAATGAATTATGAGTTGTGCTTGAATTCCCATGAATCTACTTAAACCTATTCTAAACATGTAATCTTTATCTAAAGTTTTAACAAAGTTGAAAAAAATGCTCATATTAGTCCTTGAATCAAATAATAGTTTTAAGTTCAATATATCAAAGCATACTTGATGATTACTTTTAATTTATGTTGTAAAGAACATTTGAGATCTAATTTACCATGCTTGGACCTAGAGATAATTTCCATTTTCTAAATCTTCCTATGGATGATCGCCACTTATGCTACATTAAATTTCCTCTAAAAAACTAATTAAAAGGGGACAAAGTTGATACCTTCAAAAATTGGTGTATGAAAAAAATCCATGTTAAAAGCAATGACTATTTTTTAAATTTAAAATTATCATTATGAAATAATATCAATATATTATACTTATTTTAAAAATTTTAAACATGGTTTATCAAAAAATTTAAGCTAGTTTTATTATAGCTTTATGTTTAAATATTTTAGAGATGAATTTAAAATTTTCATTTAAAAAAGAGAGAATGGATTATAATGGTGATAATAGTAATGACATCAATGATTTTTTTTTTAATTACTTTTAAAATTATGTAATCTTCTTCAAGATCATCCAAAAAATAATTTTGCCATGTTTTGGCTATAAGCCATATATGGAAGTAAAAAACATTTTAATTAATTTAATATTTTGGTTACAAGTCTTAGAACCCATTGTAGAATTATATCATTTAAAAAATATTAAAATGTTAATTTTTCAAAAAATAATTAAATTTTTTTTGTTGATGTTAATGACCTTTCTTATGTTTTCAAAATGGTGGAAATTCATCACACAATAAAAACACTCAATTACATCATTAATATTTATTTTAAAATTTCAAAAAACTTGGATAAATTTACAATGATCCCAAAGATTGAACTTGAAAATTTTGAAATAAATTTGATGTTGTAATTTTTTATTTGTTTAATGTTGGAATGATTAGAATTACCTTTGTACTTTTACTCATTAAAAATAACCTTTTTTCCTTTGAATTTTTTTATCTCAATTTTTTTAGCAATGTTTTTGTTGTTTACATTTTTCCTTGAATTTGAAACCAAAAAAACATGTTGGTTGGGTTGGGAAGGGTGGGGGGCGGGGGGGTTTAATCGAACTATTTAAACTCAACATTGCACCAAATTGATTTATTTTAAATCATTAAAATATATGTTGCAATTTTTTTCCAGAATTGTGTAATTAGTCATTTGTATTAGTGTATGATTCATCTTGCTAAACAAATATGGTCTTAATAATGAAATGGTTATATTGATCATTTAATTAATGTTTATTTTTATGGCCAATTTCTGCCAATTTAAGGGGGCAACAACATCATGAAAGGATTTATTTGAAAGGATGTTTTTTTGTCAAATTTAAAATATATATTGTCAAAACAATTACAATAAAACATAATAAGTAACCAATTTTATGAAATATTTAAACAAGTTTCCAATTGCATTACTTGCCTATAACCAAATGTGGTAAATTTTTTTATGGATGATTACCATTTTAACATCACCAAAATAAATAAATAAATTGTACATAATCATATTGAACAAAATAAAACTTACAATTCTACAAAAAAAATGGACATATTTTATGTAATGAAAATAAAATTGTAAAATACATAATGGATGCATTTTGGAAGTGACATTGAATTCACAAAGATTCTATATCAATTTAAACAAAAATAGATTTACAATTTTATTTTAGACATATAATTTCAAGTTATTTTTTAACCTTTTCAATTTAACTTTTGTAAATTATAATAATTTTTTTAAATACATTATTGAATAAGCTTCAATATCATATTTCCTTTGTAGCATTTGAATAAATTTTGAAAAAGAAAACGTATGTTAAAGTTTGAACTTCCTAAACAATTTCATGCCAAATAGAATAAAGTTAAACTTTCTTTTCTTTGTTATTAAAGTCTTAAAGTTTGGTGGTTAAGACCTTGGTGTGCTTCCATGAAGTCTTGAGTTCAATCCTTGATGGATGCTTGCATAAACATATATTGTATAAACGTAGTCTATAAACATGTGTACATCATGGCAAATGGTGTCAAGATTTGTTTTTGACAAAAAAAATTTAAAAATTTTAAATTTTTTCATGACATGTAATTTTTGTCACAACATGCCATGACAAAAAATACAATCCATGATTCCATGATCTAAAAATTAAATTAAAAAAATTTGTATGATGACATGGCATGTTATTCCACGTCCTTATTAACCTAGGACCTCATATATCCATGTCATAATTTTAAAATTAAAAGTTATCTAATGTAACATGTGACTATCTCGAAAACAACTAAAAAACATTTCACAAAAAATGTCCTAATTAATTTTATTTTTTTTACCAAAACCATACAAGTTGCATATTAGTCAATTTTGTCGTATTTCACAAAAAACCTAGTGAATTACAATAGTGGAAAAAAACAAGATTTCTTCTTGTGTTATGACAATGTGGACAAGGGCCATCCATAACCTAATTTGGTTTAAGTATCCACACTCGTTAGCATTGACCTTTTTGGGCACATATATAATCTAACTTCAATCAGTGCCCCTTCACCCCTAGCAAACATCTAATGAATTTGCAATTCATAATTATCATGTTGCCTCATTTACATGAACATTTCCAATTGTCATTATTTCAAATGTAGATGTCAAAAGCCAAATCAAAGATCATGGTGACCTGAAAATTGAGGTTTATTTTGAATCCATCTAAACATGTTTCTTTTCAAGTGTAATTTTATTTGTCATTAAGGTATTTTGATAATGTTGAATGAAAAATTAATTTACATAAATTAATAAACAATTGCATTTTAGCATGTGATTACAACAAGCTAAGGATCTTACTAACTTGTGATTGAGGGGTGATTGTGTGTGCTCTTAACAATGGATTCTCAAATTGGGGAATGAAATGACAATTTTTAGTCAAAATAAAATCTTGCAAACATGCATCC
>Ga0209611_10011299_pt1 | contig 12910 bp, 15 predicted proteins | sample S1TSphgellanicum_3_FD_187693 | JGI IMG/M metagenome (GOLD analysis project Ga0209611, IMG submission 187693) | Host-associated microbial communities from peat moss isolated from Minnesota, USA - S1T2_Fc - Sphagnum magellanicum MG (SPAdes) (version 2) | ecosystem: Host-associated > Plants > Peat...
TTAAAAAGTTGAACAATGGTTGAAAATGAGACTAATTGGCTTGGAAATTTGACATTGGATGATATGTTTATGAAGGATGTTGAAAATTAAACAAGACAACATCCATTGCATATAGCTCAACAAAGATGAAAATGTTGTAATAACACTTGATGAAATGATATGGAATTTGAGAAAGTTAAACGTTTTTTTAAATAACAATATATTCAAAAGGAAAAGCATCATTTGGAAATTTTGAAATCTATATGTACAAATGGAAATATTTTTTTGAAAATGAATTTTACTATCTCAAAAGCAGGTCTTTTTTTCCCAATTTCATTAAGCTTTCTAGTTTTAAGTATTGAAAAGTTGAATAATATGCATCAAAACCAAGGGTTTTTTTTCAAAGTATGGAAAGTACCAAAATGGCTACCCTCAATTGGAAGGTTGAGTGTATTTTGCTATAGGTATATTTTTTAATGAAGAAATTTGAAGCTACATTCTTTTTTAAAAAATAACATTTGGGCAACTAGTTTTTTCAATGAAGCATATTTGGCTCCTTTGTTTTCACACTTATCTTATGTTTGGCAATATTTTTTAATTTTGCATTTATAGTCATTGGTGATAGTTCAACTTTTACTAAGAAAAATGTCAAGCAATTTCTTTTTTTTAAATAACAATTACACAATTAGTTTTTAGTTTTTTTCCATGAGTCAATCCATACTACATTCAAGCAACCAATTGTTCATGATAAGTTTTAATCTTCCTATTATTAGTTTTCTCAAGTAATGAGTCACCTTATTCAAATTCAATATTGCATTCAAACAAAAAATGTTCATGAAAAACATTTGTCTTAAAATCGTTCTACCTTGGGGGAATTAAACCTTGACCATAAAAGGTTTTACTCATTACAACTAAGGATTCTTGCACCAACACAATAATTGAAACCCCACCCAACTTTCAAACATCCAACCCTAACACCCAATGAGCAACTATGCCATACAAATTTTGAATGCATGAATAAAAACTTCAAAACAACAATTTTTCCACCATCACATTTACAAATCTACTTGATATCTCACCTTAACTTCCTTTCACAATGCAATTGCATTATCATATGGGAAGTTAAACAATGTGAATTTTTTTGACTTAACATCTTAACACATAGGTCAAGGTGAGGATTTAATCATTTTCATAACTTGTTCTTCATGAATGAAAGATTGATGAACATTCCTTCATCCTCAACAAAACCCAACATTTGAACCATCCCAATATCCACCAATTTCACATATTCATTGAGTTTGTGACTTATAATAATAGAAAACCCAATCTTCATTCATAATTTAAAAACTAGATTCAAATCTAAATGTGCAACCATTACCCCCTTTGCATTATGGGACATAGTGACCTTTAAAAAACTAGTAAATGAATTAATATAAAAAAAAAACAACTCAACTTCAACAAGATTTACGAGATTCACAACCCATGATAAAGACATTTCAATGTTGGGCATGTTTTATAATGGTATGAATCACCTCCAACATGGGCATGAAACATGATAAACCCAAGATCAATTTGAAGTCACATAATAGTTTTAAATTGTCACAAGTATATTTGTTCTTATCATGGTTAGTTTCAACAAGTTTAGTACATTCTAAAAACTTTTTAGGATTGTGAGCAAATAATGAGTAAAAACCTTGTAGGATGGATTCAATATAGGATACCAAAGACAATTTTGACAACATATATAACAATTACCAAATTAGTTTAATGTGCACATTGATAAAAAAACAAGCTTAGATTTTAGTCATGAATTATCCAAATGCAATATCCTTGGAACACAAAATCTTTGTCACTACGTAGGCACACCCACCTTGAGCCAAGCTCCTCATTTGAAAATCCTCCATATTAATCATGCATTTCAAGAGGATTGAATTGATATTATTTACATTTGCACTCACTTTTACACGTTCCAACGTTAGTAAAATTGTAACTTGACACCAATCTTTCATGACATAGACATGGATGTTAATCCATTGTGTTCATTTGCACTTATATAAAAGAAATAAGTTTTGTGCACAACATTTTTAGTGTTACTAAAGATGATATCATGCATTGCTTCAACGATTCCCCATCCATTACTATTCATCCAATGTCTTTTAGGATTGTTTTTTATTTTCAAAATGCAAAACAATTCCTGGATTAATTCAAATTTAAAATTCCTGGAAAAATTGTGACAAATTAAATGATTTTTTCTTAAACCCCAAACGAACACCATATTGGATCAAACTCAAGATGTATTCAATGTGCTTGCCAACATACATCCTTCCATTATTTCCATGAGAAGAATCCTTGTTATAATAAAAGTCCCCAACAACTTTGAAAGAATCAACAATTGTTTTTTTTCTCCATAACATGTTTATGCAATGTATTCTACTTTGATGACAACAAATTTTCCTTTCCTTCAACAATTGAACAAACCTTGTATTTGATTTGGAAACCAAACAACCCCCACTCCTTATAATCAATTTTACCTAAGCAAACTTGACAGCCAAAGAATCCTAGAAGATTCAAGACTTATTATAAGACCTTTTAGGTTTCTTCAATGGAGATTCATCTAGGCTAGAATTATAGGGCTAAAAAAAACATTGGCTCAAGAAGGGGAGAACTAAACAATATTGCGTTTGCAATGTTAATACCTCAACCAAAAATGAAAAGCTTGAAGTGAAAATTTTCAAAAAATTTCAATGGTGGGATCAAAAACAATTGGAAGTTGGAAAGAATATAAAATCTAAGTTTTGACCCTTTCAAATCAAAGAAAATAAAAAATAAAAAAAATAAAATTGTCAAATCTAAGTCGTTTTCAAATAAAAAACAATTAAATGTTTGTAATGCAAAATCAAAGAAGCAAAAACATAAAGGGGAATAATAACAAGCATATGTTGTGGGTTTCGACACTCTTATGTGCATCAATGTCAAAGCTCCCAATTCCTTCTATAATTGCCATGGAGCTACAAAAAACTCCCACCCCCTCCCCCAAATCCATTTTGTGAATTTGTAAGAACACTATGTTGTTGAAATGTGACAATTTTTATATCCATTAAGTGAAAGAATTTTTTTGAAAAATTCATAATGAATGTTCAATGACCATTTGTTGTTGCCATCTTCTTGATCTTTTAAGTTGTAGTTCAAAAGAAATGAACTCACTTGAACATTGAACAAACATATTAAACATGCTACAAGTTTAAAAGAATATTAGGCAAGCTAGGGTTTTGGATGGTCACAAGTAGGTGACCTACAAAATCATATGGTCATGAATTGGCACAAAAAATCCTACAATGGCACCATAAAATCAAAAACCTAAAACTTTAAATGTGTTGTTGGCAATGGAGCATGAAAACACACATCACTTTTCTTTTCTTTTTGGATACACGTTAACATATGTGAATGTTTTGGGTGATTTTTTATATTAAAAAAATATTTTCACCACACCATTTTTTAACTTACCTATTTGCTATAAATCACCCAAAAAAATCATGATTAGAACCCATGCAAACATCTTATTTGCAATTAATTTTCCCAAATAATCATATGGTATTACATAGCTTCATTTGTCATAAAATTATAATTTTGTAGTGAAAGGAACATTTGCCCCCAAATCCTAGTTTCCCACATCCATACCTTTCAATCATATCCAAATTGTCAAATCAATATGATGTGAAATATTGACAAAGATATTACTCAAGTAGCCCACACAAGGCTTCATAAAAGCGAGTTACTTTATCATATATACCTTTCTCATATAGACTTTTGACAAGCAAAGATGTCAAAGTGAAGGCAATCTTGTTCATTTTGGACATTTTTATTTACATATTTCATAAAATTTTCACTATTGACTTGAGAAGGTTGATTTGATTTAGTTCCCAATATATTATTGCAATTGGAATGCAAAGCAAGGCATGATAGTTTTTGAACAAACCAAATGGTGCCATGGAGCTTGGAGGTGATAAGTACAATAAAATTTGTAGATTTGCAAATGGGGTTGTGTTGCAAGGTAGAGCTCTAGAGGTTCTTACTATAAACCCTATGGCAAGAAATCTCTCTCCCCTTTCATTTTGGTAAAATTGTAGCTGAACATGTGGAGGAGAAAATTTGTTGATGGGGTAAATTTGTTGAAGGGGGTAAAGAGAAGAAGAAGGCCTTTGGTCCTTATGGTTATTGGGTGGTGAATTTCACACATCATGTCGAATTATTTAGAATGGTAGCAATGCTCTTGTAATTTGAGAAGTGCATAGGCAATGGAGGAGGAGCTTTTGACACTCCAAGCCCCTTCTTTTCAAAGCGTATTATGGGCTCTAATATAGGATACATTTTATATTGTTGTGTGCAAAAAAATTGTGCCACCCATGAGCCACACGCATGTTCATTACTTTCCTACATTGTTCTACTTCATCATGTTCATGTTTGCAACCACATCACTAGTCTATTCCAAATAATGTTATTGCAAAAGATGAGCAAGGGGAATTCAAAAAAAAATTCAAAACTCCAAATGACTTCAAACACCTCAAACCAAGTGAATCTAGGGTTTAGGGTATGGTGTAAAGGGTTCAAGATCTAGGGTGTGCAGTTTTGGGAGAAGGGTCACAGTTGTCTAGGGTTTAAGGTATGGTGTAAAGGGGTCAAAATGTGGGGTGTAGAGTTTGGGAAAAGGAAGAGGGTTGTCAAGGGTAGGACTCCAAAACATGAAAGTTTCACAAGTGGTGAACTAGATTAGTTTACAAATTTTACAAATTGTGGGTTGTTAGATCTAGACAAGAGAAACACTCCTTTTTCTACTTAAGGTGCATTCACACATAATGTTAAGTCAGTGTTAAGTGAAAATCTAGGTGGCATCTTAGGTGGCACCCAATGTTAAATGGGTGATTATTTAGTATTAAGTGAATGTTAACTTAACATAAAACCTTTGTGGTAAATAGGTTTAGGTTCTAAATGACTAGCTTGGTGTTAGGGGACTTAATACTAGAGTCCTTAACACCAAGTGTGAATGCACCTTTAGAAGCTAGTTTCATGTCTGTAGGCTCATGGGTAGAGTTCACTGAGTGAGAAAGGGGCTCATGCCTGCATAATAGCATAAAAAATTGCAAGCACTATGTTGGGGAATGACCAAAGGATGTGAACTTCTGCAACCACCTTCACAATATAGACCTGGCATATCATGGGTAGAGTCCACTCTGTGAGAAAGGGACTCACACCAAGATGATTGCATGAAAAATTGCAAGGGCCATGTTAGGGAATGACCAAAGGATGTGGACTTGTGCAAACACCTTCAGAGAGTATGGAACCTTACAAATCATGGGTAGGGTCCACTCGGTGAGAAAGGGTCTCACACTGGTCTGATTGCATGAAAAATTGCAAGGGACATGTTGTGAATGTCCAAAGGATGTGGATTTGTGCAAACACCTTCGGAGTACGGAACCTTACATATGATGGGTAGAGTCCACTCTGTGAGAACGGGTCTCACACTGGTCTGATTGCATGAAAAATTGCAAGGGACATGTTGTGAATGTCCAAAGGTTGTGGATTTGTGCAAGACACCTTCCAAGTATGGAACCTTACATATCATGGGTAGAGTCCACTCGGTGAGAAAGCGTCTCACACTGGTCTGATTGCATGAAAAATTGCAAGGGACATGTTGTGAATGTCCAAAGGATGTAGATTTGTGCAAACACCTTCCAAGTATGGAACCTTTCATGTGTTACAAAGAAGGGGTCGACAAAATGATGATGAAAGAAGAGAAGGAATGAAGAAGGAGAGACCAGATGATCAAGAGAAGCAACATCTAAAGGGGTTGTGAGAGAGCCTGGGAAGCTGGCCAGTGATGATGATCTGCTGGACTCGTGCTGAAGTCTTTGCAGCTTTCTCAATATGATTGCTCTCAGCCACAGCTCTCATTTGTTCTGCTTTCTGGCTTACTGCAGCTACTCGACTCTGCATCTTCTCAATTGCATGCACCCGCATTTTTTCAATCTTTAACTGCAGCAAGAGTCACATCCAGAGGGGAGCTCAGTATCTGGCACTTCAGGAGAACCCCCAGTTTTTCGACTTGAAACTAAGCTCATGAAATCATGGAATCATCATATGTGGCAAATGAGACACAGATGATTTGGAAAATGTGCAAATATTCTTCTGCAATTCTTGAGGACCTCAATGATTCTGCAAGAAGGCACAACAAAAAGATTTCCATCTAGAAATACTAGAGTAAAATCAACTGTATTGCATTGTGTACCTCCATCTTCTTCAATTCAGTCTCAGCCTTGGATTTCTCAAGCACCTCCCATGCAAGAATTTTTTCCTCCTTCTGGTTGTATCTGAACAAACACTGTAGCAATTCAGAGACTGAAAGATTTAACTGGGTGAAAATAATGCAATCCTGTCTGTCGTCCTCTTGTATGCTGCACACTTGAGATCACAATCCTCTCTATATTGCACACTTGAGATCATGATCCTCGCTACATTGCACACTTGAGATCATCATCAAGCAAGCAAGCAAGCAAGCAACATGTCAATGTATTTTGAGAAGATTTGAAGTTACCGAGTTGTGCACTTGGCTAGCTCAGCTTGCTCCCATGCGGTGGCTCTTGATGCCAGAATTCCCCTCTCCATGTCTCCCAAATCATACAGTCGAAGGCTTGCAGTGCGTTCCAACAACTCAATGTCATCCTCTTGAGGAGTGGTATGATCATCATTGCAAGCAATTGGGTTTCGATCAATTGTAAGCTCTAAGTCATCATCATCACCACATGCTAACTTGCAATGTTCAAGTTTTGCAAGGTGGCAGCTGTTGAGTTCAAGCAAATCAAGCCCAGGCAGCAGCTGCAGCTGCTGCTGTAGGGATGATGATGCAGATGATGAGGACAAAGGTGGTTGTGTTGTACCCAGTAAGCAACCTGCTGCTGCAGCAGGTGTCATGGTATTGTTGTTGTTTCCTGTGGGTGAAGTGATAAACTTGGGTGTTGTACACATTGAGTTTTTCTGGCTTTCTATGGGAGTCAATTGTGTGGCCATGTTTCTGTGACCTAATGACGGTTGTGGGGTATGCAAAATAGGAGGAGTTGGAGGATCGGTGCCAATCTCCCTCATCAATACAGAGCACAATCCTTGTTTTGGTATCTGCACATTGATCGAGCTGCTACTGCAAAACTCATCTGTGCCACCAAATCCCCACATTGTTGTTAGAAAACTCGGCCATGGCAGAAGAAGAAATGTCATCTATAGAACCATCATCATCATCTCATGCTTCTTCTTTGCACAGTCAAGACTGCTAAGGTATCAAAAAATCCAATGAATTCTTTTGTAATAGTTCTGCACTTTCCATGGAAGAGCAACTCACCTTTGGTGCAGGAATCAGAGGAAGAAGGTGCTTCAGAACTTCCTTGCTCTTTAGTACTACTGTCACAAGCATCATGGGCGCACTTTGGAGATTTGCTTTCATCAACAAATAATACATTAACTGGCAATTTTTGATGAGGAAAGTTTGGTAAAGATCCTGGACCAGCTCCTTCCACGACTCTACTGGATGCAATGGACCTCCTGAAGGAAGTAGACTGAGCTGGAACATTGTAGTCTGAGGAGAGGTACTTTGGCATCATCATCAGATGATGCTGATGGTCTGCTGGTGGCCGTGACAGCTGTCTATTTTCTTCAAACAACACATCGTCTTGGATGTCTTGGGAATTGGAATTTGATTTCCCAGGGCCCACCACTGCTCGAGAGAGATCAAACCGCTTTGAAAGATCACCAAATGACAAAGTCTTGGAGCGTTTCTTTTGAGTTGTAGTAGTAGTAGCAGTCATGGGCGCAGCTGGAATTGATCGCCTAATATGACCCTTGCCAATGCCAATCGCCTCACTGTTGCTCCTTGGAGACACAGATAATTTCTCTGCATTTGAGGTTGAATATTCAGGACTGCCGGGTGCTCCATCACATATTGACTCAAGCAGCTGCCCTTGATCAGCAGCACCTGCTATGGAATGCCTTCTCCCTGCCAACAATCAAGATCAAGTCATTCAAGATCATGCAACTCTGTTGTTGTTGTTGTTGAACTGTTGTTGAGAGTGGATTGCTGCACAGGGCATTTGTTTTGTGTGCGTTGTTACATGTGAGGAGGTTCAAGGTTGTGAGGAGTGTCCAAGAAGAAATTTGCAAACAAGAAAAAACCACCCCTGAGGGTTGTTTGTTGTTGTTGTATCGTGATTCACACCTGTGAGAATTGGCTCATGATACTGCTGATGGTGATGATGAAGCTGCTGCTGATGAGAGTGCCCAGAGGCTGCTGTTGCAGGTGATGATGATTCATGATGGCCAGGGCTTGTAATCCATTTCTCCGCATCATCCCACTTTGATGGTGTTGGCTTCAACGAAATGATGGGGTTCAAGAGTGGACCTGAAAAAAATCCTTGATGGAAGCGACTGGTGCCACTTGAAGCTTTCAAGCCTGCTGCACCTTTCTGATCTGCAACCATGTACCACCATGATCACCAAGCTCAAGCAAAGTTTGTATGTACAACAATGTTGAATATGCATGCATGTGCTTGAGTTTGAATCTTTGGGATTGTGCAGGAACCAATTGATCACAAAATGTAGCAACAGCAGCTGCTGATCTCAAGACGTCCCCCATGATCCAGATACAAAGATTGAGCTTCTTTGCATGATGGAAATTTGCATACCTGAAGAGCTTACAGGACTGTAGAACCCATTTCCATTGCCACCAGCTCTTGGACTCCCAACAGCTGTAGGACTTCCTGAGTACATTGCCTGCAAAGCTCCAGGAAAGAGTCGTTGTGGAGTTCCTGGGTAAGCAAAGATCATATTACCCATACTTGCAGAACAAGTAGCCTGGGGCCCAGCTTGTTGAGCTGCTTGCTTTGCTTTGGCATTGTGGTTGGAGGATTTTTCTGTCACAGAAACAGTTGTATGATCCGTTGCAGCAGCAGCAGAAGGCATTATCCTCATGCTTTGTTGTAATCTAGTCTGAGGAGGAGCCTGAGCTGCTGCTGCTGCTGCTGCTTCTTCATTGGCACCCATCACACCTGCGGTGGTAGGTTGGCTTCTTCTCAGATAGGCCAGTTTTTTCTTTTTGTCAACACTCTCTGCAGCAGAATGTTGGTGATCATGGCTTGTTGTTGTTGTTCCTGCTGCAGCTGCTTGCACCCAATGATCCGGCCTGCATTGAGTTGAAGATCGATCCGCAATTTCCACAACACTTGCAGCAGCAGGTGCAGTTGTGATCTGCATCAGCTCCATAGACACCATAGTTGATGCAGATGCAGTAAAAGCCAGAGGAGCATTTGTGGTAGACACAACCCCTGCAGAAGAAAAAAGAAAACAAACCCATCATCACTGAGAAGTTCATGCATGCTCAGATACAATCAAAGAAGAAATGTCTAGATTGTCCTGAGCAAGTCTTGTCAAGGATCATCATCATGCACCATTCTTCTTGTACCTGCTGCTGCTGCTGCTGCTCCAGTGATTGATGCAGGATTGGGTCTGACAGCAGCATCAAGAGCCAAAGAATGTGTCTCTGGCAATGACTCTAATGGACCACTCTGCAGCAGCAAGCTCAAAGATATGAGAGAAAGTTCTTGAGTCAAGAAAAAACCCAATGCACCCATGCATCATCTCCAAAACCATTGAACCAACTGCTCCTGCAGCTCAATCTAAGTGAATGCAAGGTGACATGCATGCACATGTGCTGCAGTTTGAGGAGGTCTTTGTTTTCACATTGCTTTCATTTTTTTACCTTTGCAAACTCCCTTGAGGAAGAGCGAGTTGTACTGGAGCTCTCGACAAAAGTGCTGTCAGAGTCGCTGATTTCTCCATCAGAAATGGAGTACCCCCTGTCATGCCGCGGTGGCAACCACTTGCACTGACCACCACTACTGCTCTCCACCAATGCTCCTCCTCCTCCTCCTCCTCCTCTGGCTCCAATCAGGCCATGCTCCATGCTGCTGGAAGATGAAGAACCTGGACTCATAAAGCGAGTGATCACAGACTTGGGACTGATTACTCCTGAGCCCAATGATCCCACCTCACTCTTACTACCCATCATCCTTGTCGTCATCATCTCCCCCTGTCCATGATCAGTCAACCTCGCAGGCTTACTCCTTAGAACATTCTTCCTGTCCTCCTCCTCGTCTTCCTTCTCATCTTCCTCTTGTAGCAGCAGCAGACTTGGTTTTTCCTTCTCCTCTACTACCTCCACCACTGCATGCTGCTGCTCCTGTTGCTGCTCCTGATGATGACGATGACCCCATGATGTTTTCTCTCACCACTTTGATCCTTTTCTTCACCACTGCATTAATCTTCCCACAACAATAACACCTGCATGATGTAAATCCCTGAGCGCAACCATTGCAGAAACCACAGACACAAACACCCACAAAACAAAGACATTACTGTAAAACCTCAAAACCCAAATCTTCTTCCAGCTCAGACTCCATGCAGCAAACTTCTAAGCTCAATGAGTTTTCTGCAATGAAAGTTGTCCTCAGAGCTATGAAAGTTGCACCAGGGTGGAATTTATCTACAACTACAACAATTTGAGATCTATGGACAAAACAGCAAGAAGTTCTAGTGCTAGAAACAATCAAGGTGACAAATGTTTTGTACTTCAAGTCTATTCCCCCAAAACAGCAGGCCTCAGAACTCCCTCTCTCCCTAGAGCTCAAGAACAGATTGAGAAGAGGACGACAATGTGCTCACGGAGAGAAGACAGACACAGAGATACAGACACACAGAAAGAGACAATAAGAGAGAGAGAGAGGGGGCGGGGGGGGGAGTGCTCAGTGAGCTCGACAAGGAGCTGGTGTGTTTTTGGGTTTTGCAGGTATGGAGAAAAGTGGAAGCTTTTTGATACAACACAAACACTAGTTGACAGTAACACAAACACATTCTGCAAAAGAGACAACAAAACACAAACAACCACAATCATTTACAGTAGTGCAAAAGAGAGAGTTTTGCAACAGTGTGGGAAAACAAAGGGAGAGAGAGAGAGAGGAAGTGAAGTTCACAAAGGGTGGTGGCAGGAATGTGTTTAAGACTGGAGTACAGTTGACAGCAGCAGCAGACTTGGAGTCTGTCTGGGAGCCTAGAGGAGGAGTAGAGGAACACAGGAACCTTAGGTTTGAGGTTCTTTCTGGGGGCCTCAAACTTGGAAGGTCTGTGGAAGAAGGGACCTTCCAGAGGGTTTGAGGTTCTTACTGGGTCCTCTGTCAAACCTGGAAGGTCTGCCAGAGAAGGGACCTTCCAGAGGGTTTGAGGTTTTTACTGGGCCTTCCCTCAAACCTGGAAGGTCTGTTGCGGGAGAACGAACCTTCCAGAGGTTTGAGGTTCTTCTTGGGTACTCCCTCAAACCTCTCGAAGGTCTTTGTGAGTCCTCCCTCAATCCTGGAAGGTCTTTGTCTGTGTGGAATAAAAGGCCTGAACACAATTGAGGCTCTTCTTGGGCCCCTCCTTCAAACCTGGAAGGGCCACAGGATTTTAAGGCCCAAACAGCCCTTGAGGCTCTTCCTGCACCCCTCCCTCAAACCTGGAAAGGCTGCAGGAATGAAGGCCTGACTATCCTTGAGGCTTTAATCTGAATAAGGGTCTGTGCAAGGGCCCTCCCTCAAATGTAGAAGAAGATCGGTGGGATTATTAAGGCCTGACTGAATGCACTTCAGGCTTTTCCTGGGCACTCCTTCAAGTCTGGAAGGCCTAAGGGATAAGGCCTCCTCTTCTGTAAAGACCCGTGTTGCTCTGGTATAGACTGGCGAAAGTACCAACCCTAATCCTGCTTTGGGGTGTTTTTGTCTCCTTTCTTCATACCAGGTTAGTTAGTGATGGTATTGGGGGTCAGAGTGAACCAGCAACTGTGGCTCTGGGTACTTTTATAGAAACTTTAACCAGTTGGGTCCTGGTATTGGGACAGATTTTTGGCTGCTATGAGGCAGGTATATGCCTGGTATTGTGACTGGTGTAAAATTGATTCAAGGCTAGCTATTATTATTACCTCAATGTCACTAGCAGGCTGGTATTGACTCAGGTTCTTAGCAGACTGGTAGGGTCATAGTGTTGATACCAAGCACAGGTCCATAGACAAGACCAACTCTCGAACAAATTCAAAACCAACCCAACCCAACCCAAGCCGAGGAGAGGAGGTTTCCTCTCCCATCATCTGTATCTTTTACATTGAATGACCTAGATCATCTCAAACCAATGGCTGCAATTGTTGGGGCTTATAAGTCGTCTTACGGCTGGACTCAAACTTGGAAGAGCTTTGGGATAAGGAAGTTTAGGCATTTGGTGGTAAGTTTTTTTTTTGTGGTTGTACAATGCTAGTAGGTAAAACTAGAAAATATATTTATGGTTTTGAAACTATGCTTTTTAAGTAGGCAAAACTGGATTCAATTTGGAACTGGACCTACCTAAGATTTGTGTTTGAAGAATCAAGAATATAGAGTCTTGAAATGTGAAGAACTGGGTCTGGAACTAGACTGGAGGTTCTAGCAAATTAGATCATAGAAAATCCTTTTAACTTTTCTCAAAGTAAAAAGAAAGTTGATACCAAGACAGAGGTTCTCCTGAAAACTAAGAACTGGACAACACTGGTTCATACATATTATATGCAATCCATATGCACAGTGCCCAGACGCACACTCTCTCTCTCTCTCTCTTTCTCTCTCTCTATGCAAATTGCAATGTAGTTCAATTCAATGTATGTACTCTCTCTCTCTTCTCTCTCTCTCCTTCCTCACAGCAGTGTACTCAGTGTGTGTGTCCAAAAGGTCTGGACTTTGGCAACAGGATCCTCTTCTTGCACTTTGCTATTTAGTATTATTGATGACTTGACTTGATTGCTGTTGCATCAAAGGATCCTCCAGGCTCCAGACTCCAT
>Ga0209611_10011301_pt1 | contig 12910 bp, 9 predicted proteins | sample S1TSphgellanicum_3_FD_187693 | JGI IMG/M metagenome (GOLD analysis project Ga0209611, IMG submission 187693) | Host-associated microbial communities from peat moss isolated from Minnesota, USA - S1T2_Fc - Sphagnum magellanicum MG (SPAdes) (version 2) | ecosystem: Host-associated > Plants > Peat...
CTAAATTTTTAGCTACAATTTAATTTAATTCTTTGTGAAGAAATCATTCAACATTCAAGAACTTTTACAACACAAGTCCAAATGTCATGGAACCAAGCCCATGCACCCCTCCTCATTGAGAGCTTTCCAAAGAGACCAAGAACACAATCTAAAGCATCCCAGTTCGGTGGATCTCATAACTACAAAACAAACTACCTTCCTTCATAGATAGATATTGTTTGGAGCAACCCAGTTCAATGGATCTCATGACTACAAAACAAACTACCTTCCTTCATAGATAGATATTGTTTGGAGCTACCCCAACATGTTAGCGTTCCATTTAGAAAGGGCATATAGTATATACCCCAAATCGAGAGTTGCAATCATCCAAATCATTGGCATAATCCGCATTTGAAAATGCAATTAGCTTATTAAGCTCATACATTGGTCCATAGGAAAGTGCAAAGTGAGGAAAACCAATTAGGTGTTTTACAATGCACTTCAAAGTCATGGAATGGTTTTGTTTGGTTTGATTGAAAGTTAACAATCATCCAAATCATTGGCATAATCTAGATTTGAAAACTCAATGAACTTAATAAGCTCCAATGTTGGTACGTAGCAAAGTGAGGAGTACCAATCAACTATTGCAATGTGCTTCAAAGCCATACAATGGTTTCTACTTGGTTTTTCACTCAATTTAGCTGCATTGTTCATAGCAAAAGATATGTTTAGCCTAGAAGCCAACGAGGTAAAATCAAGAATGTTGACAAGACAAGTTGTTTGTAAGGAAAAAACCTCATAAGGAAAACTTTTGTATTTGAGAATGAAACCATATGGCTACGAAAATCAATAGGTCTAGCGATAAGGTCTGCATCATCAAATATATTGTAATGAATATTTTTTTGTATGTACCCATCGTGATCAATGAAGATGAGTTTGTTTGCTTGATCATAAATAATATGAAAACCAATGTACATGTTGGATCACTCGTGGTGTTAATATCAAAAGTTGTTCCCATATTATGTGGCAAAAAACCTTTTGAATTTTTGAGAACTTAAGGAAAAAAAAATTGAATTTTTATTTTCTTTTGGTTGGTAAGAGTAGTTTCCATATCAACATCCCCTTGAAGATTCATTGGAAAATCAGTTGAAAATATCAATGAGTTTATTTGTCAACACTACAATTATTGAATTTTTCTCAATGGTTTTGTCAACTAAATAACATTGATTTCTTTTAAGGATTAAAACCCTAAAATTTCCATGCTAAGTAAGAGATCTTTTTAGAAAAGTTTTCAACTTTTTCCTTGTGTAGATTCAAGATAGGATTTAATATTTTTGCATTATGTTTTCCATCAAAGCCTTTTGATAATACAATGAGTTCTATCAAACCTTGTCTTATCCTAGATTTTTTACTCTTTTTTTTCCTAATTTTTTATTAATATGTGCAATTGTAATTCTAAAAAATGAAAGAGAGATATAGAATAAGATTTCATAACAAAAATAGAACCAAATTCAAGGTTATTTCATAAATATTTTTCTCAATTTTCTGAAATAAATTTAATAGAAAGCGAATTGAACTTTGCTTACATAATTTGAATTCAAAAGTCTAGAATTTCAAAAATATTATATAGTCCTTCTTTAATTAGTAGTATTTTTTTCACTTTTATTTTGTGATTTCAAAATCCATTTTGTAAACAAGTTTTAATTTTCTATTTCGTTTCAAATTCCACTTAAACATTTATTTGAGTGTTCTTACATACATATTATAAAGTAATATTACAAAAATATGTTGTTTGTGCCCCTAGCATTATGACTACAATAACATGCATGATTAATTATTTATTCAAAATGATTAAAAGGGGTAAATTTTGTTTGTTATCCCCTCCTCCAAAGTAGATACATTCGATATGATCAAGTTGCCTTCTTATTAATTATCTAAATGAATAATAATCTGAATTAAATATCTAAATTCACTGATTAAATAATTATCTGAATTAGAGTAATCAATTAAAATAACTAACTCACATAATTAATTAACCAATTATTTGAATTCAAATGATTAATTCCAATGATTTTTTTAATAATTAAAATATTGATAATTAACCAACATATATAATTATCAAATAATTACCTAATTAGTTATATAATTTTTTTAATGAGAAGAAACAGAAAAATTGTGGGAAATTGTTATTTTAGTTGCAAACTAATTTGTAACTAATGTGCAACTAAAAGATTTAACCCATGGGTGCACGCACAAATGGGGGGACCAATTTGGGTGTCATATAAGCTAATTTTACTTAATGGTTGCTATTGCAATGCCCATGTTGTTTTATTAATTTTGAAATGTATTAAAATGAACTTGGTTTAAATATTTTAACTTAAATATCTACATGATTCACAAAATCATTTTACAAATTTTTAAAAATCATAAAAGCCATGGACTTTTGAACTCAAAACACATGGACTATATTTTTGACTGACATTTCTTTGTGGAGTATGATATGGTTCATTGTTGATGTGGTGGGTGTTAAGGACTTGAAATAATAAGATATCATAAAAAGGAAGCTAAGGGTCAAAAAAAAGAATTAGTTAAATTCTAGGATTATACTTATGGATTTTTGAATGGGCTAATTAGGAGCATTTTTTTATAAGTCCATATCATACTAGAGGAAAAAATGTCTTATGGTATTTTTACTTACATGCTTAAAGAAAGAGAAAATTTAGATGAGACATTAATGACATGGAAAAAATATGGAGGAAATCAATGTAAACTAATTATAATTTTCCAAAATCTGATCAAGATTTTGAATAAATAAGGACTTGGCTGCATAAGGCAACATTTTGGCACTAGGTTATATTTCAAATCTTTTTGTTTGACTTTCCATTTTCCATTTTCTATAAACAAGGTGTTTTTTATTATGTGTTCACATTAAAATGGATGTGCCAATTTAAAATGAACTCAAAAAAACTTAAACCTAAAAGCAAAACATAAAATAAAATAATTTACATGGTTACTCTTTAGCTCATTACATTTTTACCTTCCTACTTACTTGCCTACCTAAGTAGGTAAGTAGGTATGTAGTGTGGGTAGGTCCTACTTACCTACCTATGTAAATAAATAAGTATGTAACCTAGGTATGTAAATATGTCCTACCTATTTAACTTTATTTACGTACCTAGGTTGATAAGTAGGTCCTACCAACCTACCTACCTTTGCTTATGCATCGACTTACCAAGCTATTTAAATAGATATTTATTTATTTATTTTTCAAATTTCAATTAATACACCACATGGTAATTTTTTTATTACTTCATGTGCACAATCTAAGACCATATAAATGAACATAATGGATGGTGAAGATCAATATCTCAAAAAGAAAATAATTTTCACTAAAAAATCTCCATAAATGCCACGTGTTAGATTTCGATGGATCGATGAAAAGTAACATCAGGGTGACATTACCATGATAGTTGCAAACTAGTTGCATTAAAATTACACAATAGTTGTTTCTACATAGTTGTTATTGAATTGCGATTTGTTCAATAGCACTCACACCCATAGAAACACATTGAGTTACAATGAATTGCAAATGGTCATTATAATTCAAAAACTTAGTTGCAAGGCCAATCACCCCATTTTCTCATAGTGGGTGTAGGTGCATGTAATATAATGATTAATATGTGCCATTTTAAATGCAATCTAACTTGTGATGTGTCACATTTTCTAAATTTAAATTATTGTAATGCTAGTGGGTGGGTGGGTGGGTGGGTGGGTGGGTGGGTGGGTAGGTACGTAAATAAATGTATCAAAATATTGACCATTTATGTATTATAATTTTTTTACCTACTCACCTCCCTAGCTACCTACATAATCTTTGTGTAAAAAGATGTTAAATAAACATTTCCATAATAATATTTTGACAATATTTAACATCTTTATGAAGGTGCAATGCATTGGTTAAGGAATTGGTTTATCCTCCTAAAGGTGAAGGTTAAACTGCTCATATTTGCAACCTATATATAAATGTCTGAACAACTAGGTAGTTATGCTAAGTAAGTCAATTATTCCTACCTACTTATTATTTTTAATGAATGTTTAATAAATAATTTTAAAAGCTTAGTCCTCATTTTGTTTAATCAAAATAAACAAGCCACGTCAACTAGCACACGTTAATTTTCAATCAAAACAAAACGTCACAAACACACTGGCCCAGCCAATAAATAAGATGTTGTACGTCTATCTATTGTCTGAACACCAAAAAATATGTTCCAATTTACAGTCAAAACACATTCACCAAATAAACTAGTTTTAATAAGATAAAACTTCCAAAAGTTGGATCGAATGCAATAGTCCCTATCCATGTAAGGGCAGGGCCCAACAAACATGACAAAATGCCTAAGTTGTACATGAATATAAACATGAATGTTGGACATAATTGGACATTTGGTCATCTTGTCCAAGGGTTTGATTTGAGTAAAAGAACATCATAAAAATAATTTTAAATGCACAATTTGTAATAATAATATAACAATAATACTATGAATTCCAAGAGCAAGTTAGTCCATCATCCACCACAAGTGTAAGAATGAAAGGTGGGTCTTGAAAACTACATTGGTCAAAAATTAATATGAAATAATATTTTGTGAGAAAAGTGTTGAATTTTTTGTTCCAAATATTGTTTACCTATTGAAGCCATAAATAAACTTCTTGAATAAACAAAAATCTTGTGAATAGGATTTTCACACCCTTGTAGTTGAAAATTCATCAAATTTTCCATGAAAGAAAGTAGTTTTAGCATCAAATTGAATTATGTTAAATCATGTTCTATAGCAATTGAAAATATTGTCTAAATGGAGTCATATCTTGCCACATGTGAAAAAATCTCAATATAATTTATTCCAAGGTGTTGTGTAAATCCATTCACCACCAATCAAGCTTTGAAATGATATATGAAACCGTTCTAAGCATATTTGAATTCAAAATCACATTTGTTTTTAATGATCTTCCAATTGCAAATAAATCAACTAATTCCCATGTATTGTAAACATTGATATTCCTCCTTCATAACATTTTCCCATTGATGTTTTTATGATGAAACAATTATAACTAAATAAATTTTAGGCTAATTGGTGTTGGAATTATGTCATAATACAAACATAAACAATTCATTCAATTGATGAGGTGGTCGTTATGTATAAGCAAAAAGTTCAAAAAGTTATATTGGAACATAAATGTTTGTTGTTTGATGAACAAAATTAAACTTGTAAGATCATTAAAAAAGGTTATAAAACAATAATGGTTGTTCCTACAAGTGATGAAGATGGAGATGATTTTTTCCCCAACAACAAACATGCAAATATCAATAACCATCATGGATAGGTGTAGACAATGTTGAAATAAACAATTAATTGCAAGATAGGGTGGTCAACTTTTTGTGTCATAATGGACTTTATGTATAATGTATTTTATTCAAATTATGCCATAAACATATGGTATAATCATCAATGTGACAAAAATATTTATGAATTAAAATTGGCCACTTCAATAAGAATATGTGCATAATGATGAAATTCAATAAATAGACACCAAACATATAGTAATGAACTTTTGAAGTTGAATGATGGACTATGGTTTCAGATTTTCTTGAAGATTTATATGCATTTTTCAATATCATTTCATCTCAAGATGTTTTATTGGGACTCAATATGTGGAAAAATAGACATGAATTCCATTTTTCTATATATATAAACAAAAACCAACAAATAACAATGAATTTTGAATGACTAAATTTGGATGTTATTTTCAAAAGTCCATATTTTAGTCATGTTTTATTGCATCAATGGTTTTTTCTTTAACATGTATGTCAAATGATAATTTAGTTGGGCTCTTTTTCATTTGAATTTTTTTAGTTCATTAATTATCAGATAGTCTAAACTTAAATTGGATTTTTAGGGTTTTTTGTTTTAATGTTAAAATATGAACCTTGGAAAATGTGGCATTTGCCACAAATGAATTGCCCTATCTTGCAACCACTTAAATTGTAAAAATGGTGATGGTGCTAGCAAGGATGGATGTTGTGAGAAGAGGCAGATGCTCCCCGACCCCATTGAATGTCAACTTGCTCTAAAAGTTTACAAGAAGTTGGCAAGCTTGGTTAAGAATGTTGTTTTTTAGTAGTTGGTTTGTTCTATGTATGTTTACCATTTTTTTTAACATTGTAAGCTAATCCACCATCACTTGTTGCTCCTCCTTTTCTTCAACCAAAGATTTCAAACCTTGTGTTTTTTAGATCTTCTAACCTTTTTAATTGGATCCCATCCACCATTTGTTTTCCTCACAATCCCAATTGTTTCACGAGAAATCTATTTTCTAGTATGTTATGGTTCTTTTTGAAAATGAAAATGGAATGATGGGTGTTGGATATGAAGGACAACACAATAACATCTTCTTATAGTCTTTCACAATTAAAAATTTGTGTAGATTAATAATATATTTTGTTGTGGTGGGTGTGTGTGCAATACACACCAATAATGAAAGTAGTTAATGCAAATGCATCAAGCATGTTGTTTTTCCTTTTTCATATCTCATGAATTTTAGTTTTGGGATGTTATATGTATGATATGTTTCATTGAGGGATACATATATTGTTGGGATGTTCTTTATTTCATGTAATGAAAGAATACAACTTGAATTGCATGCATGCATTTCTAGCCATCTAAAGTGTCTTATTACATAATATGATGGAAGAGGAAAGCTCATTGTTGTTTTCATGCTTTCACATTTGTTTGGTGGAAACTATGTTGACAATTCAATTTTGTGATTGAAAATGTTTTTAAAATCTATTTGTTATGCAAATGAAATGCATTACCTTTCCTTCAACAAAAGTTGGAACAATAAAGAGTACATCTCAAAGTCTTACATCAAAAGATGGTGGTGATGCATGGGTCTCAATTATAATAATGAAGAAAAAAAAAATCATAAAATGCATAATTTTATAATTGTCAAAGGAAGCAACTACCTTGTCTCCTAGGAGCATAATAAAGTCATGACACAAATTACTAATTAGTATTAGGAACACATATTTTAACAAAACATTTTTTTTTTTTCACATTTCAGCAATTTTAATTTCCAATGTGTTTATGAGTCCACTCATCACATGTAAGGTTTGCAAACTAATCATGGCACATAATATAAAATGTGTCCTTATGTGTGATAGTTGCAAGTTTGCATGAACTTGCTTACAAATTCTATGATGACCCTACATAGTGATTCTGTGACATGATTGGTATTGTCATAAAATGTGTAGCTCTAAGTGGTGGACTTGGCTTTTAAGGTTCCATTCATGGCTCCTAGGGGTTTGCATGTACTATCACTTGTTCTTGCACCGTTTACAAGGTTTAAATCAAAAGTTCATAATTTTATCAAAACCATGACAAAATGTCATGCAATAACAAGATGTTTCTCAAATTCATGGCCCATAAAATCATTCAAGACTCACAAAACTATGGTGCTACATCATTTGTGACTTGAAATTTGCATAATTTTTTCTTATTGAGAGAAAGGATCATTTGACAATGGTGTGTCTTCTACTCCTTGGATTGTGTGTTTTAGGGAGCAAAATCCAATGATGGGTCAAAGGAATAGGTGACAAGGAAATCTTTGTTGTTGTTATACAAGGAGGAAATTAGAGGAGAGGTGGCTCAATGAACAAAAAAACTTGTTGTGATGAATTTAAATAACATTGGGTAACACAACCAAAACCACTATAATGAGAACATTGGCGAGTAATGTGGTAATTGTTGAGCAAAGGGATGGAAATAACACCATCACCCATTCTTCTAACAATCAATATATGTCACACCAAAATACTAAAAAAGGTGACAATGACTACATTTAAAATAACTCTTTTGTGTTTTGTGATAATAGGTACTGAGGTAGATACATATTATTTGATGAAGGTGATATGTTTTTCCCTCTTTGATGGTCTTAATTTGGAGAGGAAAGGGAAGGAAATTTCTATACAATTTTTGTGCTAGTGATGTTCGTTGGGGAGTGACTTGCTTGGTCACATAATGTTTTATGTTATAAATGACATATTTGTCACATTATCAATTTTGCATAAGGTTTTTTTGCAAATATTTTTAAAGTTTTGAATGGCATTTGTTGTTTTTTGGAGAACTTACAACTAAATTCATGTGGTTGGAGAGAATAAGAAAACCATTACACGAGCTTTCATGAATGGGAATGGGAAGGATTCATGGTCTAAAACACTTTGCACATAATTTTTTTGGTGTTAATTTTGTATGAAAGTCAATGTATGTTAGACGAAGACATGTAATATGAACTTAATAAGGATTCAAGGTGAGTTTGTTAGGTTGATCTTCAACATGGAAACAATGTAATATCCTTTCTAAAATTTACATAACTTTTTATGTGATAATCTTGCCAAAATCACAAGTTTTGGATAGTAAAATAAGAAAAACAATGAAAAGTGTAAATATGCTTGCACTTGTGAAGGAGTTGTGACTTTGGGTGTTTATAAGCTAGAATATCCAATTTTGGACATCATTGAATCAATTTTTTCTACACTTTTATGGATTGGATTGTGTTTTGTGTCAAATATTTTTTTAATTTTATGCAAGGATATTCATTCATATGATTCTTATATAATTTACTATGGTACAAAAATGGAATAACTTGAAACTAAAATTTTTACCTCAAATGGGGGTCTTTTAATTATAAACAAGTTGTAATGTCATAGTCTTTACAAAGTTGAAAATGGGATAACACCATTTTCTTTTTGAAACTCAAAACCTATTTTTGCAATTCAAAACAAAGTCCTTTAAATCATTTCAACATCATATGAAAGTTTGATAGACTTTCAATGAGACCCAAAATAATGAAAAATGTAAAGTTTTTCATGTGCACATTTTTCCAAATTAAAAATATTTTTTAATAAAAAATGGAACCTAGGATATACTATAGTGACATGTGAAATTTCTTTTTGGAAAAAATAAGTAAGTTTACAATATTCTACATTTTTTGACTTGTAAAATATACATAGTGAAAAATCCTATTATGAATTTTTTATGGACCCAAAAAAATGTTTCATTCTAACTTGTAATTACCCTTTTGCCACCCTTGAAAAATGTTGGTATGCTAGTAGACTTGACATCTCTAATAATGAAAAAATTGACCCAAAACAACCAAAAGCCTATTTGATTGTTCTTGTTGTAAGAGGGCATAAAAATGTATGATATACAAAAACAATTGTGAATTTTGATGAAATTTTATAATGGAACAAATTAAAGTTGATGACATGAATTTCAAAGAAAATTATATTTTAAAAATTTTATAATTTTAGAAGGCTATAGGTAATGTCCTTTACTTCATTAGTCTAATTAGAGGATTTAACATTATAAGATTTTAATGAGGTTTATTATTTGTTGGCACTCATTGAATTACCTCATATGAAGTAAAACAAATTCACAATTGTTCCAAAGAATGTGACCCAAAAACCTTTTTGTCTTTTGCAAAATCAATAAAATAAATTATTTGAAAATTTGGGACAAAATTAAATATTTTGTTTTGCATAAACTGATGCATTGTGGAAGATGGATGGTAGGTGGACAAGAAACATTTTTCCATTAAATTCCAACATGACAAACTTATTAAGCTTCATAGGTTCGTTCAAATTACATGCGAAATCTAATTTTTATAGGTTTGTAAGAAAATCACACAAATTTCATGTTATGGTTAATATGAATGATATTTGTACATATTCAATATCTTAAATATTCAAACAAATGAAACATTGCTTTTGAAGAGACATACATGAATGTTCATATTTAATACAAAAAAATCACATAGTTTTATCCAAAAGTACATCACAATAATTGCACATATTTAGTTTAAATGTAAATTGTATTGTATTTCACATCAAAACATCAGAAGTAGAAACGACATATTATTTATGTAAAAGTGATATATATATTTTGTGGGTTATTTTTACATTTTGAAGCCCACTGATGTTGCACGAACATTATTTTCCAATTTTCAGACAAAATTTATTGAAATTTTATGGTGTTGTAAGTTTATGATGAATGTCTTAAATAATTACCTTTATTAAATTAGTTATTATATTTGTTAACCACCTAAACAATCGAATAACCTTCACTTACATATTAACCATTCACATGCATCTACCTACCTAATGGCCATTCTTCATTTGTCTATTTATTTGACCTATATGTCACTTAATAAATTATCAATAAAAAATATAAATCAGTTTTGATCTGGTAAATTATTTTATCACATGGCATTTAAAGACTGCATTGAAAATGTTGATTTTGATGAAGGAAATAAATCTGTGGGTTGAAAAAACAGGTAAATAAACAAAAAATATGTTGAAAATCTCTTCTTAATGCGTAGTTAAAATAAAGCCAAATGAAAATCTAATGAGATTGAAACGCCATTTACAAATGGCAAAATATCATACATTACAAAACTATATATATTAAATTCCCATTGGTATTGTGAAGCAACACAAAGCCCAAGTAACAATAATAATAATAAGAATGTTTAAAAGATTTCAATATTCTAAATTGTATTAACAATATGTACATTTAATAAATGATTTTTTTTGTTTTATACAAATATAATAATATTGTATATTATATGTGTAATATATTAATACATAATCCAAATAGGTGGATTGGTGATCATCCACAAGAGGAATGAACCAAATTTGGTTAGAGATCAAATTGACAAACTATAATTTTTTTAGATCATATTTTGTTTTGGTGACCTTGAAGAACTCATTATTTGAATATGGTAGTTTTTTTATTAATTTTCCTCAAAATATTGTGACCTTTGCACATTTTTTCATAAAACAAAACCCGATTGAACACTTCACATTGAATTTTTTTTGTTGTCATGATGCAAAAATTCATTGAAATAAAAACATTATACATAGTGTGTTAATTTTTATTTTAAAACTATTTGACTTTACATAATGAAAATTGAATTCTCATGTTGTTGTTTTTGGAACAGTATTTCATTTCATTAAATGAAAACCCAAAATCAAAACATAACATTTTTTCCAAATTTTATGAATAAATATCTTTTTTTTTTAAATATAATATATTACATTGTAATTAATTAATAGATTAAAATGATATCATAAATAATTAGTTTAACTTTATACATGACAAAAATGCAATATAATAATGAATGATTATTTTTTTAATATTGAAAACTTCAAAAAATTAAATGTGGTGAATTACTTCAACTAGAGGTGGACATGATTATCATATAGTGACTCAAGCTTCACTCAAGGTGAAATCACACAAGCGTGGGTTCCCCTAGTTCATTTTTAAAACCCCATAATGAATTTGGGTTAGTGAACTACACTAATGTTTCTTTGAAAGGGTCTTTTTGATTCATGACAAATCTTCCGAATTTGAAGATTGTCAGCTCTATCAACAACATTAGCTAATCAAATTGAAAGCAAGATACATAATTCAACAACAAAGTTCCCCTTTCCACTTGTAACAAACCTCCTTCTATAAAATGTTAAATTGAACCTTTTGTAATTCATTGCATTGTACCTATTGTCACAAAACTCTTGCAACATTCACTAATTGTTGCAACACTATTGTGGCATTGCACTTATTGTCATGACATTGTTATGACATTACATCACTACAAGATGAAACATGTTGGCTAACATTTGGAATTTAAGAAAGGAAGATCAAATGCATGGAGAAATATAGAATGATGGAGTAGAGAATGCACAATGTTTATAGCTTTTTTTTTTAAAAAGTAAGGAAATGCAAAATAAGATGCAAGTGACACAAAATTAGTTGTGTCTGGGACATTGTCAATATCTTGCATTATTATTTATGCCCCTTTTTTTTGGAAAACAATAAGACCGTAAAAGGTGAATTAAATTAGTTACAAGTAAAATTAATAAGAACTTTGAATGATGCTATATGAGCTAATGATGTGCTACCCTTGAAACCCTAACTTCTAAGGACAATTAACCTTAAAACCTTGATTCCTAGCAACGATTAACTTTTGTTTGCTATCATTTTCATTGACACAATCATATGTGTGAACTTACTTCCAATTCTAATTCAATGTTACATTGGATTGTTTTGATGGTCAATTTTTTTAACACCAATTTATGATACATGTAGTCAAAATGGTGATTCCCATTAGCGTATTTTTTGGGGGGATAAAAAATTGAAAAATTTTAACAAGAAAAATAAAATTAGTTGAATTTACACTAGAAACAAAAAAATTCAAAAATTTCCCAATTATTTTGTCAAAGAAATGTGAAATTTGACTAGAAAAAAACATTGATCTTCGTAAGAAGATGTAACCAAATTTGGCTACAAACAAGATATGGATTGAAATTTCCATTTTTAATTTTTAGCTACGTATTTAGACCATATATAAAAATTTGGTGATTTTTTTTTTCAAATTATGGTGATTAAAACTCTAAAAAATCATTTGATTTTAACACTTTTTTCTTTTTTATTACACTTTTTGCAAAATTTTATCAAAAAGGATGTTACAAATTGAATTGTTGATTAAAGAACAAATCTTGAAAAAAATCCTTCAATGTGAAGGGCAAAATTGACATTTGCAAACAACAACAACAAGTACTACAAAAGCAACCATAAGGAGAATCCAAAGATGTCATATTTTTCATCCATGAAGAGAGCAATTACGATATTTTCATCCAAGAAGAAAAGAGATGCCAAATCCATTGTAGGTTATGACCTTACTCCCATGGAGAGGTTAAACATGAGTGAACATGTGGTAACTTATAACCCTCTTAAGTTGTTGATGGATGAAAATCATGTAACCTTTCTTGTAGATGGATGAAAAAAAACAATGTAACCTTCCCTCTCGCTCAATGGAC
>Ga0209611_10011302_pt1 | contig 12909 bp, 17 predicted proteins | sample S1TSphgellanicum_3_FD_187693 | JGI IMG/M metagenome (GOLD analysis project Ga0209611, IMG submission 187693) | Host-associated microbial communities from peat moss isolated from Minnesota, USA - S1T2_Fc - Sphagnum magellanicum MG (SPAdes) (version 2) | ecosystem: Host-associated > Plants > Peat...
TTATAATAAAAGCTTATAGTAAAAACTTCAGCAATGTAGCTTAAAGCTTCGACCTTGATGAAAAACTTGAAACAAAAAGAAGAAAAACTTGTGAAATAGGAAAGCTCACATGTTGGTTGACAACCATTGTGATGACCATTATGATGATGTTGTGACGTGTAGTGTCGTGACGTACGGTGTCGAAAGGATGTAAATACGTAGTAAATTCTACTAAACAAAAAGACTAAAGCCAGTCAAAGGTATAAACTAATCAACTAAAAAGAGATGCATGCACACATATATATACAATGCACAAGGGAGGTTGAGATGAAATTCTCATGTATCCTCCCCTAGACTTGAGCCGGGAAAATCATGGCATGGTCTGAGTAGGAATCAAGGTGCTGTAAGAGAACATGATGAACAATACCAATTGCCGACGGGAACTTGAATGAGCTCCGGTTTGAAGCAGAAAAGATGGTATCCACCATTACAGTTGTCGAAAAACAGCATCTGATCATCATCGTTCGTCCTCTGACATACCTAACATGGATAATCAAGTGGAGGAATCCAAGTCGACATGATGATGGTAGGATCCAAGTTCGGCAGGTGGCAGGGCGCACAATTTTTGGAATGATCCCGAATTGTGCGTCCATTAGCTCCTTTTAGCTCTAACACACCTGAAGGCCTAATCGCCTTAATCCTCAAGATAATGCGACCGGGAGAAATGTCTAGAGTATCATTTGGTTGCCGCTAAAGATATACAAAATCACCAACATCAAATTGTCTCACCTTAAGTTTGTAACTGCCACTTCATGTGTGTGCATACCGTAAGGTGTCTCGATGTTGTGCAATGGACAAGTTTTCCATGGCCATGGGCATAACCCTCCTGAATAAAGTAGCCCTTTCTGCAATGACCCTAGCCCAAGTGGTTGGGGAGTCCAAGTCCACAACTTGGTCCATTTGAGCAACAATGGAAAAGGGTCGAATGGGATGTCTCCCAAAAAATAAAAAGTAAGGAGAGAAATGAGATAAAAAGGTGTGTTTGGACATCCTGTAACCCATGGCGATGTATGGGAGGGCCAAGTTCCAATCCTCTTTGTTTTCAGTGAGGCAAATCTTCCGAAGTCCCTTCTTGCACGTTTGAACCATCCTTTCTGCAAGGCCATCAGCTTGGGGATGATCTCTTGAAGTCCGACGATGGTCAATGAGAGCATGGTCAAGTAGGTCTTGGAATTCTCCCCTGAATTCTGATCTTTGATCAGTAAGGCACTCAGCACAAGCCCCAAACTTACTTAAAACCTGTTGTAAGAAAGTTTGGCTGGTGCTATGTGATGACTTGTCTGGTAGCACAACAAGCTCAACCCACTTTGAAAAATGTTCAATCATAATCATGATGTAATCATTACCCCTAGAGGTTTGTGGTAACTCTCTAGCTAAATCACATGACCAACGATAAAACATGCCCTGAATAGGGAGTGGAGAAAGTGTGAACTGTTGAGAGGAGAAAGAAGTTCTCACTCTATCACATTATTCACACCTAGCAATAATGTTTCGGACTTGAGCATACATACCTCTCCAATGGTAATGTGGAGCGAGAAGGCTATAAATACGCTTAACTCCAAAATGTCCAAGCTCTGAGTGTACTTTTTGAATAAGACCAGGTCGTTCATGTGGTGGTGGAACCACTCTGTCACCTTGTGGTAAGCATCGGACAAGGTGATTGTCCTTCCATGAATAACATTTGGATCGCTGTTGTATGCGATTTCGCTGACTTGATGTAACTTGGGGAGGGTATTCCCCATGTTGAAGAAACTTCAGAGTGTCCAAGTCCTCCCATATATCAAGAATGGGATGCTCAACCAGGTTACATTGCAGTAGTGCAAGATAACTAGATGCCTCAAATACAGGAAATGCTGGAATTTGGTCAAAATCTTGCATGGCTTCTGAAAAATCTTCAGAGGTAGTGAAGGGTCTTCATGACATGGTATCCGCATTCTGATGTGTAATACTAGGTCGGTGAATAACCTTGAACTCACACTTTTGAAGTATAAGCACCCAACGAGCTAACTTACCAGTAAGCTTATCATTGGTCATCAACCATTTGATAGGTTGGTGGTCGGTATTCAAAGTGAAATTGGTGTTATAAAGATAGGGCTTGAAATGTATGACGGCTCGTACAATAATAAGGCACTCCCCCTCGTATGAAGAGTAGTTGTTCTCAGCCTTGTTGTTGTTTCGAGATGCATAAGCTATAACATATTCCTTGCCTTTCTCATCAAGTTGACGAATAATAGCTCCAATACCAAGAGCACTCCAATCAGTGTGTAGAATGAAAACCTTATTAAAATCAAGTCTTCTTAGAATGGGGAACTCTGAAAGCTTTTCCTTGAGTGTGTTGAAAGCTTCCTAAGCTTCATCACTCCATGTCCAAGCAACATCCTTCTTTAACAATGCATAGAGAGGATGAACAATAGTACTAAAATCTTGGACATAAATTCTGTAGTAATTACATAATCCGATGAAGCTCCTCAACATGTGAACATCAGTAGGATTGGGCATCTCTAAAATGGTTACTACTTTGGCCCAATGAGCCATAATACGATTTGGCAAAATTTTATGTCCAAGGTAGATTACTGAGGTGACAACAAACTCACACTTTTTAGGATGGATCTTCATATCGACTTCGTGGAGCCTCTTGAATAATTCCTCAAGATGAGCCAAATGTTGCAATAGTCCCTTACTATGCACTAGGACGTCATCTATGTAGCATTTCAAGAAATCTGCCCCTTTGAGAACTTGGTCCATGATTCATTGAAAGAAGACAGGTGCATTCTTCAATCCAAAAGGCATCACAAGCCATTCCCATAACTTGTTGTTTCCATGGAATGTTGTTTTCTTGCGATCCTTCGCAACGAGCACAATTTGGTTGAAACCTTGCCTCAGATCCACAATTGATGTTTGAATCTCCAATGCTATCAAACAATTTTTTAGGGATGGGCATGGGGTACCTATCATGCGGTGTAACTAGGTTCAAAGGCCTATAATCCCCGCACATCCTTTTCTCAGTCCATAATCCAACTGAATCTTTCTTTGTTGGCATTATTGTAGCGGCTACAAAGTTCGAACTTGATGGCTGAATGAGACCGGCCTCATGGAGCTCTTTGCATATTTCATCTACTAGTTCCCATTCATGTTTGCTCAACCTATGCTTCCTTCAATAGACGGGTGTCTCATCTGTAAGGTCTATAGAGAACTGCATGGTCTTACACCTACTTAAGTCTTTCATTGAAAATGCAAACACATTCTCATACTTAATTAACAAGTTTGTGACTTGGTCTCTCTCCTTCTTGGTGAGGTGGTTCCCCATAACGAAAAGGTAGTTGGAAACACATGGAATGGAGTTGGAAAGTGTTTTTGAAAAACCTGGTGTATTAGGTTCTCCACTATCCAACTGCGTAGATTCGTAGAAGGTTATAATTATTTCTCCAGAAGCTGATGCACCTCCAGGTGTATTAGACACAACTTGAGTCAAATTACATGGTACCTCCTCCCCCCCAACACTGAGAGTGAAATGTAGAGTGTTGAAGATAGGTAAGTGTACTTGGTCGAGGTGCCATGTGGTTGCATCGCTAGAACTGCAAGTTGATTGAATCAGTGTTGGTGTTGTGTACATTTGAAAAAGTACACAAGTTACCAACAACCATGTAAGGGAGTTCAGGTCCATGCCTCTCCTTAGTAGAACATTACACTCCAATCTAGTCACCTTAGTGCGACTAGTAGTGCTAGCTTGGAACCCCATAGCCCTTTCTCTTTCTTTTGGGCTTGGTTCATCCCAAGTGGTTGAAGCATGACGATACACCAGGCTTGGTCCATCTCCTTGAAAGGCATGTGCTCTTGGGAAGGAGACAAAGGTGGGCCAAGCACCTCTTGGTTTTCCTATTGTGTTCGCAGGAAACCAAGGAGGTTTTTCTTGCCTTGTAACTGGTTGGCAAGAAATTTGATCATCCAATATGTGAAAAACCTGTAAGTTGGGGTCTTTGATAGTGTATTTTAGAGCTAGTTGCAAAATTGAAAGTGGTGCCAAGTTGGTCCACCAGTTGTGCAGCCGGTGCGCATAGGAATCGCATTGTGCCGCATCAAGTAGGAGTGGCTCTCCAAGGTAATGCTCAACCAGTGTGTAGTGCTCCTGTACTTTTCCCTCTGATCAAGTTGAAAATGAGTGTTCTCAATTACATAACCAATTGTAGGAGAAATGGATTGAGCTCAGGTGATCAATCGTATCATGTCCGTGAAAAGACCAGATCTTGTGTCACTCAAGCCTTCTCCAAATCCAGCCGTTGAAAATCCTTGACATTCCTAACTTGAAATGATGAGGTCGACAGGGCCAAGTAATTCCATATGCTTCTTTTGAATTAGTTGTATGTCAGAGGGAAAAAATGTGAAACTAGCCTTCCATGCGGTGGTTGCAAATTGTTGTGGAAATCTTGTTGTGAACTCTTTCATTCTTGATGTCGCCACTTGCTTTGCAATAGGATCAATGTCTACGTAAAAATACCTCCAAACCACCATCCCTGATTGTAGTAGGGCTTCGAGACCTGTACCAATACCATCAAAGAGTTCTAGTAATGTAATCCCTTCCTTAGGTGGTGTCCAGGTGATTAGCTAATGAAGTAATGGCTTAATTGGTTTGCCATGGCTCTCCATGTTGTCAAAATTAAACAAAGCTTTGACCAAAGGCTTGTGGGCTACTTTGAACCTCTGTAAAACCTTTGGTCCATGTTGAATGTCAATAGGAACCACCTTCAAATTTTCAGTAGCTTGAGCGTAAGCTATCTCTTCCTCATCTCCCTCTATCCATTCGTGGCTAGCTTGTTGGATGTAGGAAATGGTGTGTGTTTCCTTGAGCATACAATGATGAGCCATAGGACTATGGTTCCCATGTAAATCAAGGGGTATGTATCCTACGTGGTGGCCATTAGTCTCCTAATCCACTCGGTAGTATGCATGTTCGAACCTATTATCAATTGTGAAACCTGGTGGAAACATGGCCTCTTGCCCAATGAGCACATCATAATTTGTGGCATTGGTGACTAAACATCTGACATGTAAGCAAAGCTCTTGATTTGTACCTTCATTGAACTTAAGTGCAATCAAATCCGAGCTTTCCCCAAGTACCTCCTCTACACTCCCACTAGTGGTGCAAATCTACCACATAGATTTCCATAGTTTGGAGTCAAGCATGCCCATCTTCTTGGCGAATTGAACTCCAATAATCACTAGTTGGGCACCTGTGTCAAGAAGTACCACTCTGGGTGTTTGTCCTCCCACATGGATTGCTAACCCAGTATTGTCAACAATGGCAACTCCGGTGGCGATGGAAGTTCTCTCACTAGGCATCACCTTCGAAAATGAGTGAGAGATTTTGTGGAGAGAATGGTTATCCACAACACCTTTGTTGAGTAAAAAATCCACAAGTGAGGTGTTTTGAACTCCCTTCTAATATGTGAATGTAGAATCAAAGGTAGGAAAGCCCACTAGTTTAGCCATGCTAGAACTAGTGACCAGATTATGAACGTCATCTTTAACACATGAGCAAATCGAATGTCTCTCCAAGGTGTTGGATGGGACCTCTGTAGTATGTGGATTAGGGATTGGTAGAGGACCTGATGTAGTGTTCAAGGTATCCTCTAAAATTATAATTATGTCCCTAGTGCTTAGCTTCAAATTTTGAAAACTAAACAATGTTGTACTCACAAGCTTTTGCGCCACTTCATGCATTTGAAGTTGGCATTCCATAAGTTGATTAGTGGAAAATTGTGTGTTTTCCTAATGTACATGTACTCCTAGGACACGAGAATTTGATGCCCTAACAGCTTGTGGTGTAGTAGTTTCCTCCCCCCTCGCCAACAAGGTGCGTTCTTCTTCCATGTTGAGAGGACGACAAGATTGTGGCATGACTACTCGAGCTCCTTTAGCCTTGGTAATAGGACTTGAACCAGATGCGAGTCCATCAGTCTGAATTACATGCCTAGTGGCAAAAACTCTAGGTGCCACACTAGCTTCTTGTGTTGCAACATAGGAGGGGCAAAAAGAAGTAACAAATTTTGGTGTGAGACTAAAATTGTGTGGAATGGAAAGAACATATTCCCTAACCATGACATCGTGTGGAAGGCCATATAACAACCTAGGAGGTCCCTCTTGTGATTTTGAACCTTGTACAGGTTGGGCATGACTAGCTGGTTAGGAAGACTTGCCTTTTAGATTAACAAGTTGAGCCCTCAATGATTCAAATTCATTTTGTAAAGTCTGAACTTGAATTGCATGGGCTTGAAGCACCTCCCTTTTGTCAGCATTGTGCTCCTTCTTCTTAGCATTATTGTTGGAATTACCTTTGGTGGGCAAAACCTAAGTGAAAGGTTGAGGTGCCTTGGCTTTTGGTTAAAGGACAGCGGAAGATGATGGCAGATTTTGTCGTTGTAATCGGAGTTGCTTCCGCTCTTGGAACTTGGCAAAACAAACAGATTCCTAATGTCTCTCTTTCCCACAATAATCACAAAAGAAATCCTCGGAAGGAATGTTACACTCACTAGCTTTGTGGGCAGGATTGCCATAGTAGTTACAAGAAGGTAGGATGGGTGTAGCCGAGTGCACCGCTTTAGTCCTTGAAGAAGAATGTGATGATCTAGTTGGCGGAGCTAGTGTAGGTAGCCTTGAACGTGATGAAGGCTTCATAGTACTAGCTTCATAGTGTGCATGAGCTAGTTCCAGCTTTTTGGAAATGTTGTACACATCTAGCAAAGTGTACGAATCTCCAAATTTTGCAAAGACTCGTTGCAAAACCTGCGTGTGGAGTGTTGGAGTACCTTCTAACGAACGAAGATATCGGTGAGCAGTTTCCAGGTCTGTGATGCTCTAGGTATTTTCTTTGAGTTTGAGAAGCCTCTTGTAGAGCATTTTGAGGGTTTCATCCTTTTGCCGAGAGAAGGTGGCGAGCTGCAGAATGTTTTTAGAACTTTTGATTGGAAATTCCAGCTCAAGAATTCGAAAGAATTCCGCCACTGGATTAGCAAAAGCTAGCGCATCAGTGGTGGGAGGAATGTTTGTAGTAACAACAATGAGTTGTTGAGGAGATAGGTTTACTGAGGTAGGTACTGGGTTTGGATTATTCGGCACAGTCCTGTGATGTGCAATTGCAGCTTATAATGCAGCTTCAGAGGCGGTGGCGATGGCTATGGCGTAAGCTGGATTGGGAATCTGGGTGACACCCAAAATCCTTGAAAAATGTTGCTCATAGACATCCAATGCCTCATAATGCACATAATGAGCCACTTGTTTGAATGCAAACGCCTCAATGCAATTAGCGCCATACTTGAGCTCCAATTCACAAACCACAGTTGAGAAAGTTGCCTTAAACTCCCTCAAAGAAATAGTACCTGGCCTTCCGCTGAATTTCTCAATTTTCCCAGAGGAACTGCTGACCTCCATGGTGTATATGGGTGTTGAAGTCACAGCTTGCAACAAGGTATACGGTGATGGTGTGAAATAGGTGCAGCAACAGGCGTACTCCACTGATTAACCCCTCCAAATGGACTTTGATGTACTGTTGATGTAATGTAACCTGAACCTGAATTCTTGGTAGGAATTGTACTAGATGACGGTGGTGCTGTGGATGCTTGATGGTACTGTCGTGAAGATTGTGAACTTAAAGAAATTGGCTCAAAGGATTGTGTGTTATTTTGTAACTGATACTTGGGCTCTGGCCGAGCGATAGTGCCCTCATCATCTGAGGACATGGTGTTGTCCCATGCCCTAAAATTTTGTGATAATACATAACACTAGCTAAAAACACAATGTATAATTTGAATAATACAATGCGTCATTGGGAATAACCTACGCCTAACAAATGTTGCATGAAGGTCAAATAAACGTCCAACGAAAGTTGGACGAAGGTTGGACAGAAGTCAAACATATGTCAGATGAAAAAAACAAGACGATAGAATGGTAGGACGTCAAGGCGTATGGCATAGGATGGCAGGACGTAGGATAGCAGGACGTAGTCCGATGGAAGTCAGACGGACGTCCAACGGAAGTCGGACGAACTAAGGTCGATTGTTGCTGTTGCGATGGCGGCGCTGCCGCTCGCAACGTAACAATGGCCTTGCTGTTGCAGCGTAGCAATGGCGTTGCTGCGTTACACAATGATGGCGCTGCAACGCTGGTGGAGCTTGTTGCGGCCCTGTTGCAACTCATTGCGACATTCTTATAGCTCGCAACGCTGCGGCGTGCTGTTGCAGCTTGCAATGTTCTTGCAGCTCGTAACGTTGCTACGTTGCTGCAGTTCGCAACGTTGTGGCGTTGTTGCGTTGTTATAGCTCGCAATGCTGCGGTGCTGCTGCGTTGTTGTAGATTGCAACGCTGCGGCACTATTGCAGCTCGTAATGTTACCGCTCGTAATGTTGTAACGCTGCGGTGTTGTTGCAACTCGCGACGTTGCAACGCTACGCGATGTACGCGATGTGGTGATGTTGTTCGCGTCGCGAAAACATGGCAACGATGGTCGCCGATGCCGTCGTTTAAATTTTTGTTTTTAAAATTTTTTTCTAGTTTTTAGTCGCCACAGGTGAGAGAAAGAAAGAAAAAGGGAAGGGGAGCTTTGAAACCTGTTCAAAGATCTCAATTTTGTTGGTTGGCATGAATGTAACACACAAGCTCTCGCGAGTAGCAGCAACACCAACACCTTCTGGCAACAGTAGCACCCACAATAGCAACAACAATAATAACTCAAGAACTTACAAGCAAAAGAAATCTGTGGCTTTCAATATGAAGCACAGAAAGTGGAGTTTTTTTAGAATTGAAATGCAAAGAAAGAAAGAAGTGAAATGTATGTAGACGGTGGCCGTGTAATGGCCGTTGTGAGCATCTAGAAATCCTAGCTTATTATGGAAAAAACTCCTGACAAAGGAATTTTAGAAAAACTAAAAGGAGAAAGAAAGGTTTGGGCCTTTTATACTGTCACCAACAAACTGAAACCTTAAGTACCTAATAGCGTATAGTTGCCTAAGACCGTACACTAACCCTAAAAGCGCACATGGGCATGCCCGTAACTGGCCATCATGCATGAGGCCATGTATGGGCATGACAATGAACACAAGATGTTCTATTACGAAAACTTGTAGCAAAAACTGTAGCAATGTAGTTTAAGCCTTAACTTCAACAAGGAATTTAAAACAAGAAAAATTTGCCTTGCTATAGTAAAAAAACGATAATGGTGACGATGTAACAAAAAACTTCACAATGACAATACAATCAAAATTGAAAACCTTGGGGACAAGCAATGCAACAAAAACTTTCAACAATGTAACAACCTCAATGATATTATGGTTTTCATTCATAGTAACTATCATAATAACAATAAAACAGACAATGAGAATGAAAAGGGAAAGTAGATAATAGGACCAAGATTAAAAGGCATTGGAAAATAAGAGAAAAAAGCTCACAAGTGAAAAAAAACTCATTGTCACAAGAAAGAAAGAGCTTGCTATGAAGGGAGTGATGGAATATGAAGTCCAACAACAGGAACCAGAACCCTAAACCCTAGGGATGGAAAAAAGAACTGAAACCTTGAAATTTTTAAAAACACTCATCAATGCAAGTTTCGATAATTTTGTGAAATTGAAAGTCATCAAGTTCTCAAGTTGAACCCAGATCCTCGAATGGGGTGAGTCCTAGGGTAAGGTACTAGTTCGGGGATTTAAATAGAGATTTGGGCAAAGGTGGGGTATATAAAATTGAAACTGCCGATTATTACCCAAATATCTGGAGAACCATCCAACATTGGTGTAAAACCTATTGTTACAACAAGACCTTCATTGCAAACACATTAGAATCTGTCCTTGATTACTTCAAGCATGTGTATGATGAAGATCGTGTAAGTAAGTAAGTATAGGGGCATGTAAATGATCAAAAAGTAAAGAGGAATTTGTCAATGGTTTGTGGGTAAGTAGGGGTATGTAGATCTTAAGCCCTTATTTTTTGCAATAATCCTATCAAAACACAAACACTGTTCACATCATTGTCACTTTGCTTCAAGCTTGTCCGTGACGATGATTAGGTAGGTAAGGGCACGTAGGTGATTAACATGTAAACTAGGTCACAGGTGCAAGTTGTTACTTAGAAAGTAGAGAAAAGGCCAAGAAAGTGATTATCTTAGTTTGCTGTTTTGTTTTAGTTTATTGCACAATAATAAGGAAGTAAGTAAGTCAGCAAGCAAGCAAGCAAATAAGTAATGAAGCTGAAAATTAAAAACAAGGGACTAAGCTAAACTAAACCACTATGGTTACGAATGGGGGACATGGGCCCAATGAGAAATTGTTTACTGTGTACCTACCATCCATGGATGGTAGTGTGCCGGTGGGTGCTGGTTCACTCTGGCCAACTTCATGTTCAAAAAGACACACGAATTATGTGTGTCAGCTGCCACACATTATTTTGTTTTGGGGGGTTTTTGGGGGAAGAAGTCTGAAGAAGGCAAGGGAGGAAGGAAGGAAGGAAGGGAAGGGTGTTGTTCAGGGGTGGGGAAGGAAGGGAGGGAGGGGTGTTGTTCTGGGGTGGAGGAAGGAAGGTATCCAACTCTGACTGACAAAAGAATGTACCTACTGAAATTACAAAGGGCCCCTAAACACTACGGAAAGTCTTAGATCCCCAAGTTCATTAAACTCATGATTGAGTGTCCCAAGTGGGGAGGGGGGTGGGAACTCTTAGGTATTAATAAGTGATGAAGTTGGTAGGCTATACTGACCGTATATATAACTCTTGCTTTCAGTGCTAAGTACTAAGTATATGTATGTGTGCGTGCATGGGTGGTTTGTTGTTCTTGTTAGGGTGGTTGTCTTGGGACTCTAGTATTATTTAGAAGAGCATATAATAATACTCTTGGGACTTGTATGATTTATACACTATACACACACACACATATAATACACACAAGGGAGGAGTCATACAAATGAACCCAAAAGGAGCCACCACTTGTCCCACCTATATTTATTTAAAACCATGGGGATTGAGACCCAAAAACAAAGAGAGAAGTTCTCGCCATGTGAACTTGTGGGTATTGTGGGGTGCGAGCAAGTGAAAAAGTCTTTGGTTTCTTTTACCTCAAACCCCATCCATCGAGTGGTGGCCACAACAACACAATACTCCAAAATCTTTTGGTTTCTTTACTTCCAATCCCATCCATGGAGGTGGTGGCCACAACAACACAATACTCCAAAGTCTTTGGTTTCTTTAATCTTTAATTGATTTTTTTTTTCCTTTTTAATGTTCGGCTGGCCCCATGGGTGCCCACAATAACACAAAACTCCCCGTTCTTTCTTTTTCTTTTTCGGGTGTTCAGTCATGTCAGTTCACTCTTGAGAGACAGTGTACCCGTTCTTTGTTCGATCTATCTATCGCTTTTTGTACCATGTTTTTGATTCAAGAGATGGACGTGGCCCGAATATTGGTCCAAAGATGTAAGTACCCAGGGGGGCTCATGGAATCAGCCTGGTATATTAGTGTAAGTGGAAAAATGCAAGTCCGAACACAAGTTAAGCCAAAATAAGATAAAATAAAATACCATGGGGGTTCTGAAAAGGCCACCTCTGTTGTTGCATCCATCATTGTATGCCTCGATGCAGTAAAAGAGCTTCAAATAATAATATAAAAACCCAAACAAAATCAGGGGAAGATCAAACAAGTTCAGAAGCTCCGATTTTGGCCCCCACTTTTGCCCCCAATTTTTTCTCCTCCCCTGGTTTTTTCAACACCTTCAGCCATAGTGGCCTGATTCTAGGCCCCAAAAACTAGGGCAAATTCAGTGTAAGTCTGCTGAGGAACTACCCCCCAAAATCCACCGTTTGTTTGTGGTGCTCTTTGCTCAAAATTTGAGATTTGGGGGTGAATTTCTCCAAATGGGGTACTTCTTTCTGCAAAATAAAATAGTGATCCACCACGGCATGGCTTGACTCGACTCAACTCACTCCTCTGCACAACCATTTATGCACATTTTATCAAAGTATCCAACGTTTCTACAAAATTTGAGATCTGAGAGGCATTTCCCAAAATGCGACGGTAATTCTGGGTAATAAATTACATCACGAGGGCTTTTACATTTGTAAGGTGCTGAAATTGAAATTTTCATTTAATTGGTCTCTTTGGAGACATCTGAGGGGGAAATTTTTTTAAAAAAAATTATTGAGTTGAGAATGTGTAAATGAGAGCAGTAAATAATTTTCAAAGGGCTTTTCTGACAACACTGCTAGTCAAAGTGGACACAAGAAGTTACAACATCGAAGAAGTAGGTAAGTTGAGAGACCAATTTATGTGTGCAGGTTAATGGCCAAGGATGGGAACGGAGCGTTCCCGAAATAAGCGTCCCATGTCTCTAGAAGATGGACACTTATTTGGGACCCCTTGACGCAGAGAGTCTACAGGTGCTTATTTTGGGAACAGCCTACTTTGAGGGTGTTGTCCAACTTAAAGTGCTGCAGCAGAAAAATCATATATATATATATTCTCAATATACATGGTGGGTATTCAGTCGGTACCCACTGGGTATCATGGGAAAACAAAGCAAAAATAGTCAAAACGTTTAGATAGATATCTATGGAGCAATATGTGTAAGGTACAATCTTTTTTTGGGGAAAATTTTGGTACACCTTTGTTTTGATAATGTAAACCCTTTTTATAATCACACCCTTGGTGACCACTTTTTTTTTTTTTTTGGGCTGACGCTAACAAATTCAAATTCAAACATGTATAGTCACATTCTATACAAACCCTTACAAGATTGTGACCATAGAGCAATGTAGGCAGGTTTTTCTTTTTTTATGTTCATCTTTTTCAGCAATTTTCAGGAGATAGGAGGATGGATTATTATGCTAGTAGTTGTCA
>Ga0209611_10011304_pt1 | contig 12908 bp, 16 predicted proteins | sample S1TSphgellanicum_3_FD_187693 | JGI IMG/M metagenome (GOLD analysis project Ga0209611, IMG submission 187693) | Host-associated microbial communities from peat moss isolated from Minnesota, USA - S1T2_Fc - Sphagnum magellanicum MG (SPAdes) (version 2) | ecosystem: Host-associated > Plants > Peat...
GCTCTAGGATTCCAAACCAGGAGTTCTCCAGGTGATCAATATAGATTTGTGAGTATCTCTAGACAGGAATCCAAACAGGAGTTTCTCCAGTATATGACTTTCACTCAATAGATTTTGTAACTATGAAATTGAAGCATGAAGAGCTTTGCCTTTCAGCTAGCAAACACAGTGTTGGCTTTGCATCTCTTACAGCAGAATAGAAGAAAATATATGGATTCTCCAGCAGCAGATTTTCATAAGCTTTATTCATCTGTTTTGCCAGCGGCATGGTTTCACCCACAAAAGAGCATTAAATTGGAGAAAGTTGTATGTCTGGTTTTAAACACACTGGCAACCAAAAAAACGTTTATGCCAGTGTCAAAAGACATTTTTCCATTTGCTACATTTGTTGTGGAATGATTCCCTGCCCATGTGATGAGATTTGAAGATTGATTTCTAAAGCAAGGCAAATGTGACCTTGTCCTAGATATCTTTGAAAACAAATTCTGAAAGTTCAATCCCTACTTCATACAAAGAAGAACAATTTAATATCATTAACATAACAATGTCTTGTCAAACATGTCACAAGGTATAGAGATCATGCACCTTGCAATCCACCAAATTGTGATGACATTGCTTTTTGTTCTAGAAGATTTAAACAATTATCTTTGGCAGCAATAATATTTGAGTAGTTTGAATGTGATATATTACACCTTGTCCTTAGTTAGTCTCCTTTAGCTATATGCATAATTCAAGGCTACCTTAGGCAAAATGGAAATGATTTCTTTTGTGTTCATGATTCAATGCGCCTTCAACAATGTAAAGCTTCAATTTCCAATCCTCTATTGTCCAATGTTGGTTTGGTATCAGGTACATTGTATACTAGTCTGGTCATACTACATGGGGTGTGTACAAAAGGGAAAGTATTCGAGAATTCTTGGAAATTATATACCAATTTGATATGAGTAACCCAGAGATCTTGAATTGATGATGCACTTTGGTAGGAATATAGCTACATTTAGTACATTATACTATTTGGTGTACATAATGAACATTGATAGAATAGTTAGATGTAATAGCTAGTAGGTCTTTTTTGGCCTTGCCTACCAAGGCAAGGATGTTGTGTTTAGATTCATTATAGAGTATAGTAGCTTAATGGATTTTGGCCCCTTAGGTAATAGGTCTATTTTTTTGTATGAGGATTTTTGAAAGATGATGTTTTGGCTTGTGTTGAAACTTGAGATTAGTTATAGAGTTATGATATCTCGAAAGATTTTGGTTTCTTTTAGAGGATTTTTTTTGAAGATTATATTTTTGTGTCATGAAATATTTGAATTTTTATAATTCTTTTTTTTTGCCTTAAGATGACTTTTTAATGTAAATGGCAAGGCCACAATGTGATACACCCCCTTGTTATTGACGTTTTCTTTTTGAATGCCATCTATCATACCCATAAAATGAAATCTGGAGACAACCATGACCCCCCTTTTGCCTTTGGTATGGTTAGAAAGACCTTGACAAAGTGGTGTGCATGTTTGTCATTTTGCAATTTTCAGACCAATGGAGCAAAAGTTAATGAATTTAGATTAACTTTCTGGAAATCAATTTAAAATTAATTTAGCAATGTTCCACAAGAACTCTGAAGTTAATGCCCACTTTGACTGGTGTGGGATGGGTGACCTTAATGGAGCTTTATGTACTTGGGCCAATAGCAAGGAGGTTCAATATCCAGTAAACCCCCTTTATAATCACACCCATTTTAATCACATTTTTGTTTGTCACACATTTTTTGGTAACCATCCATTTTAGTAAGAATCGACATTCTTTATAATCACTATCACATTTGTTAATAGTACAAAATATTTGCAAAGCTTTTTTTTTTCATGAATGTCATTATAATGAGAGAAATCTAAGGCAAATTTTAGGGTTTTGTAAATTGTAGTTCCCTTTGTCAGTGTTAGTGTTACTTTGAGTTCAAATTGTGCAAACTAACTCCAACGAATCCAGTTGAAAAGAAAAGAGAAAATAACTTTCTAGTGTAATCAAACAAAAGATATGCAAACTTGCCAAAAAATCAAAAAACCTTAATTAAAAAAATCTATTTAACAAGATACACAAGCTAATAGTTAAGAAGCTCAAACTCAATGCAAGTCATCACATTAAAACAAACAAAAATTACAACCTTCTTCAAGGCTAATAATGCATAGTAGAGCTTAAAATAAGCTATGTAAGAAATTTAAACAATTAGCACCTTTATTCTAGCATAAAAGAGCTGTTTTGATAAGTTCTTTTGGCCTATAATCACAATCTTGTAAGGGCTTGTGTGGAATGTGACTATGCATGTTTAAATCAAAATTCTATCGCGTCACAACAAAAGTGGTCACCAAGGGCGTGATTATAAAGAGGGTTTACTGTACTTGAACCAGTTGCCCAGGGCCCCACTAGCTGGATATAAAGATTGGCATCTAAACCCTAGTTTGGTCCCTCATTTCCTCCAGACCTTAATACTCAGGTGGTTTGATATTAGGCCAAATATTTGCAAACAGGGGACCAGGCTGGTCCGGTCATCATTGCCAGGGTTCATATCATTTTTGATTCCAGGCATAGGCCTATATACAAGAAGAACGCGGCTACGATCCTTATTTAAGCATTGAACAAAACAACTCACAGAACTGGCCATATTCTTATTCAGATTATTTGCAACTACTTGTGACCATCACTATCTACAAAACATTGCAATTACCTTTCAAAATTAACCAAAAACATTGTGGTTCACAACATAACTAGAGTGTTGGACTTAGAATCAATGAACCAAATGTGGCTAAAGGCTACTTAAGGTGCTAATTCATGGTCGTGGTTTTAGTCTTCAAACAAAGATGTGTCTTTTACATCGAGACAACTCTTTCACAACATAAAAGTTTAGCACTTAAAAGCTGCCCTATTCTCTGTATACAAGGAGATTGTGGAATGCAAGACAAAAGTTGTCAAAGCTTAACCTTACACTATGTCAGCTCCAAGGATTCAGTGACTTCCAAGTGCTTGACATATAAGAAGTGTATATAGTGCAAGCCCACAACAAATTTAGGCTAAAAAACTCACACTGAAAAGATTTTACCCATGTTGACACTTTGCTTCTAATTCAGCCTATTGTAACTTAAATCTCTACACCCAAGAAGAATACTAACCTCATCGATCGAGTGAAATTGAAGAATGAGTTGTGTTTTCCTTGGATCTGGTTCAGCTGCTGCATACATAATGTAGAGATGTCTTCTCACCCACCCCAGATTGTGGGTGTTGAGAAACTTAACTTCAGAATTTGAATAACTGTGCACACCAACTTGCAGGAACCATGATCAAGGGGAAGCCAAATCACTTAGCTGCACATCCAACATAGACATGACTAGACATGAAGAAATGAGCTGATTGCTTGGACAACAGCATTGAGACAATTCAGTCAGAAGATTTGAACAAAGGGGTACACTTACCTCCACCATAGAGGCCAAAAGAAAATGGGTGCTGTACACATCCAGAATTTGTGATTTCACCAAGGTAACTCCATGATTCAGCTGTGTTTTTGCAGTTAGAATTTTTTCTGTCTGGGTCAAGATCTTCTTGTACTATGCACTCATTGGACCCCATGTGCCTGCTATTTGCATGTGCCTCAGTGACCAGCCCATCATATAATGTTAACCCTATGGGTTTCTTCAAAGAATATGCTCTGAAAATACATGAACTCTACAAAAAAGCTGCTCTTCACCTACAGTTTTAACTCTTCACGTTACAGTCTACAATTTACAAGGTTTTAATTCTTTGTATTCTGATTGTGGGTTGCAATCCTACCCCCAAGGATACATATTGAAGGATTCAGACAATTCAATTGTCCTGTAAGACTTCCTTCTGTAGCTTGGGTGCTTGTGTCCTCTTTGTTTCTTCCAACCCCGCCCTTAAGAACTTCTGTTGAAGGTGTCTTGCTTGAATTTAGATTAGTCTATCAAACAACCTGGCTTCAACCAAAAAACCTTATTAGGTTGTCAAACCATCAGGCAGGTTACTTTGATTACTACCCAAGATGTTCCCGCCCACATCAGGGAATGTTACATAGTCAGGAAGTGGCTCAATAGAGCCATTCAAGTTCACTTTTATGGGGTAGCGCAAGAGATGTCCCTTCAGATTGATGACTTCCTCAGCAACGTATTGTTCCCAATTTGCTTGGGCCAACTCATTCACTCTCCTTACGCATTCTAGCGTTTCTGCATCCCTGAACAAATCCTCCATTATACCCAGATGTTCTGCCCAAAGTGACATACGAAATCCATAGACCTGTGCCAAAGCATTGTTGCCAATCAGTGAAGACCTGCATGCTAGTCAGATGCTTGATTATTTCAGGGGTGCTCAGCCTTTGCAGACAATTGATTCAGAAAACTTTAGGGTTCATGTCATAGTTACTAGGCATTTGAGAACAATGAAACATGATTGCCATATAATGACCTGATTCAGAACAGGGCTCATGTCTCATAACCTGAAGAAATGGTTTGAAGTTTAAACTACAAAATGAAAATGACTGGATGACAAGAAATCAGGGTTTACAAACTACAGTTTTGAACTTCATAGCTTCAATTTTGAAACTTTGTACATGAAATTTGGACAAATTCTAATTACGCCTGCTCCTCTTCCAATTCTCCGTTCTGTTCTTCTCCCTCCTCCTCCACCTCTTCATTAGTCAAGAAACATACAATAATAATGCTAACAGAGATTGAATGAAAGTGCTAGCAATAAAGGTGTCACCAAACCCTAGAAAGATCAATGAGGCATGCATGACGAAAAATTGGGGATACAGGCTCATCTTGGTGTTGTGGATTTTGGATTTTGGGAAAATTGTCACTACAAGTCATCTATTCAATGGTAACTTGTAGTAACAAGTCAACACCTTTAAATGTTTCTTCTCATTGGAATGGCCAAATGCTTTGAAACCTCAATGAAATAAAATTTCTTGCAACCATATTAACACAATATAGTCAAGATAGCCTGCTGCTGTTCCATTGAGATGCTAAGGCCAAATAAAGTCTGCAACACCCACTAATCCAATGTTCATCACACTGCATCACAAAGCACTGCAACAGTGGAGTGTGTTGAGGAAGAAGCTAACCTGACCAAGGGGATGAGAATGCTGGTGGTCCCATGTGTAGTGGGGTTGGTAGCCCCCAGTAGCAATCTCAGTATCTCGGGATCCATCCATGGAACGTTGATTAATGTTGGCAGACCCACAGATGATGTACTCATCGTCCACTATAATGCCCTTGGAATGCACATATATCATGAACCGCCTATTCTTCTGCACTAAACCCTGAAATTGAACACACCATGCACATTTGAGAACACAAGATACAATCCTCCATTATTTTCGACAGACATCAAGGTACACTCACCTTCTTAACAAATGCTTCCCTACTGGACTCTCTGCACTCAGCTGCACCACACTTTGTTTACACACATTGTTTAACCCAACATTGAAGAAAATTCTAATTATCTCTTCTACACAACTACATTTAACCATTTTCATGAGCTGGAATAAACTGATAGAAACTTTTTGGACATGCAGAGATGGTTTCAGGATATATGAGATGATCCCAGATACCCTTTCAGAAGCCCAAGAGATATCTTTGCAAAGTAACACATTGAAGGATATGATTTTTAAAAATGTGACAAAAAAATTTGCTTGATTACAATGATGTTGTCTGCAAACCAAAGCTTGAATGATTTGAAACCTTTTCTGAACTAGTAACAGCTTGTACTTCAGTGCATGTAAGAAGGAGAGGTTAGAAGATCCACTCACATGCTTAGAATTCTCAGGTGAATTCATGGGTTGTCCCTCCTGAGGGCTTTCTGGTTCCCGGTTACCAAGACAGTAAAAGTTCAAATAGTCACAGGGATGGTGTTCTCCAAGCAGACCAACATCACTCAATGCAGCAGCTATCACCCCATACATCATCTTCATCGTTTGTGTCTGGGATTCATCCCACACAAGTTACAGGCCTGAGGATAACAACCATAGTCTTACAAGAAAGTTGATAAAGAGTAAAGATGAGTACCTGGAAGAAAAGGATTTCTTGCATGGGACCACTATCAGGAACACCTTCTGGCCACATGGGGATTACTACATATACAGCAAAGGGCTGGTGATCCCGAATTTTGCTTGCCACTTTCAATGCTAGTTCCATCGGAATGAGGTGGTTGGCACCTGTGTATCAGTAGAGTTCCCCTTCTTTTCTTTAGACCTTGAAAAAACCCACTTCCCAGATGTTCCCCCCATACATTGTGACATCATTGACAACTGGCATAGAAACTTGATAAACCCTTACATTCCACCACTATTCAATCAGTTAAATGTGGGGTTGACTGGGTCACAAACTCCATTGGTTCAGACTCAACTTCTTAGCAGCCTTCAATATATATATTGCCAGATCATAATACAGTTTTTAATCAATGATGTAGAATCACAAGCAGGGAGAGGATTCAAAACTTGGTATTCCAGGCAGCAGAGGGAGAGTGGGCCTAAGAGGATACCAGCATTCTTGTAGTCAGGCCAATTATAGGATGAGCCAATGAAGTATTGATTTTCAATATAGATGAAATGCTGAGCAGAACGAATGGCTTTCACATACGCCATTTGGATGCTGACATCAACAGATATGTTCTTATCCCAGACAAGATGCTGTATCACACGTCCACAACCCTATCAAATTCATGCACTGCAAGACTAAAGACAATTATTGGGCTTTCTGAAAGCTCAACAGTGCTCTGTCAAGGAAACATAAGGTAATTTCAGAGACCTGTTATTTTCAGGCTTACAGCATTTCTTTAAAACTTATGATCCACTGGATTTAGTTGTCAGTACTGATCTGATTCAAATTTCACAACCCTGCATGTGAACTTGTGTGAGAAAGCTGAAGATGTCTAAGTAGAAAGTACTCAGTAGGAAAAAGCATACTGCCTGTTCAATCCCTGCAGTTGTCCTTGGGAAACCCTTCACTGATCCTGAATCTATGGATCGGAACACCTGTATAACATATAGCTCAAATTAGAATGCAGCAATATGATGATATTTCCAAAACTTTGCTCAATGGAGTGATACACCAGAACTCTAAAACACCTTGAACAAGTTACAACAGTACTGCTGCATTACTCAACACCTGTCTAATGCTCACCATGAGTCTTTTGGGTGCAACACATACAGAGAAGTGTTTCAAGTTGTCATGGAGAATTTTGATCAAGGAAGTCTGAAGATAGACTCTCATGTTATGTTCCTGGAGCTTAGCTTTCACCTCTCAAGACTTCAACCAAATTGCCTTCAGAGAGGATGAAAAAGATACAAAATTGTGCAGGACACTGGGGGAGTACCTGAGCATGCCAAGCACTTGGTTCGTTGTTACTGGTCATGTATAGCTTAGGATCTCCTTCAGGTGGAGCATTAGGGGATGGACTCAAAATCCATGAAATCCTACTGATTTGAATTAATTCTTCTTCATGCCACCGTGTTGCTTTTCTCCAGCGCTGCTCAAAATTAGTGAGGACATCATATGCTGCTGGCCCCTCAATTTTGCAGTGCAAATCATGCCATGGTTGTCTTGGACCTCCTCCATCTGCCATTGCCTGCACCATGACCCAATACAATGTGCCCAATCCAATTTTCATCCCAACATGGGATGAAGCTAGAACAAAGTGCAAATACAAGAGTATCGACAACACTATCCAGAACACCTATCCACCATCTGCCTGAAGTTTAGAACACATTGAAAACATTGATTACTTTTGAAACTTATGATACTTGAACTGGTAGTAGGAAGAAGCTCAAAACTCCAAATCTCAAGGCATGAATTAGGCTGAATCCAAAAAGGGCATACAGGGCAACAGTAAATGGAAGCATTCCCATGTTGCAAGAGAGGGTGGAGGAAAACTAACACTGAAGCTGGGGTTGTGGAAGTCATTTTTGTGAGTAGTTTGCAGAGTTGCAAAGGGGGAGTGGGTAGGGGTGTCCCAACGGCCATCACAGAGATCTAGACCACCAACAAAAGAAGTAACTATCCTCCGATCCCCTGGACCCTGAGTATCCACAATCAACACCTTTTGATGGTGGGTGTACAAAGTTCCCACTACCTGCAGTTCATAACCCTTATGAGACGTATGTATGAAAAAGCCTCCTATCAGAAGTTCATAATACTGATAAAATGGAAGGTGCCTAAGAGAACTCATGAAAGGTCATAAACAATCAAGTGCAATTTTGATAGATCAGCATGCTTAGAATTCACAAACAGCTGTGCATACTTCGAAGACCTATAGTCTTTCTGACTCAAAGATTTTGATGAAATGATATAAATCAAAATGTGATCCCTCATTGGTCTACAGTTCATCTACCTTCTGATGAAAAAAATTTGTGGGGATGGATGATTCTATATCCTAGTTGGGTTCCAAGAGGAGAAATGTGCACCTTCTGCCGGAACCAACTAAGCTTGCTATCTGCATAACGTGGAGCCAGCACACAGCGAACTGCAGAGTTTTTGAAGAACTTCTTTGTATCTTCATCGTGCACACCCATCAATCCCTCCTGCATACCTCAATAGCTACCACATTGTAGTTGATGAAAAGTGTACAGTGTATGAATGCAGCAATGGTTGATAATTGACATAGCTTAGGAACATTTCATCACTTTATTGAGTCCACCACAGATATTTGAGAGACTTGTAACATACAGTTTTAAAGAAGGGGTTGCTGTGAGATGTTTTGTCATCCCAGGCCAAAACAAGCACCCGCACTCCCTCAGCTGCTTTTCTCCTCAAAAGGTCTCCAAGTGTTAAATCTCCACCATCTGGTATAGGATGACTAACATCACGAATCAACCTCACCTTGACATAAACAGACCATCCAGCAATGTACACCATGTGACGTGCCTTCAAGATAGCTGTACACATTTCCTCCCAGCAGCACCGGTGTTCAAATTTTTCACCATTCTCAAGTATCACATCAGGGAGTTCACCATCAAAAACATGAGCATCTTGGTATAATGTAAGCCTACACCCCGTGCGGCAGGGAAAATATGTACAGGGTACACCATAAAAATGTTCCCCTTCTGCAGCCCCATGTTTGAAGAGTGGATTTGAGTCAATAGGATGGTATATGATCTTAAGGTGCAACTTAGCACCTGCATGACAGACCTTTCCAGAAGAATTCAATACATCATACCAGCCCTCTACAACCTGTTTCTCAAGCACTTCCTCAGCTGGTATCATCACTTCTCCAATGTACTGTGCACCAAGCATATCATCATCCTTTATCACAATCAGAATTTCGTTTGTGAAGTGGGCAACAGGGATCCAAAAATGCTCATTCCAGTGGGGGCTGGCATTGTTTGAGATCACTCGTGTGGATGCCACCTTTGCCCCTGCAAGCACAACAGATGCATACGGGTCGCTTGTGATGCCTTTCGGGTGGTGGCCATGAGAGTGTTCCTTCACTTTGGCCTTGGCTTTTACAAAGGGGGCCTTACAAACTGACAAGAAGGAAAAGCACTGCCTCAACCTCTCTGAGAACAAGTCCATATTGGGCAAGCTCTTAGCCTCATATAGCCACACCTCAAGCGTTCCGTGTAAAAGGGGGGCGCTCATCACCTCATCCATTGGTGGTGAATCCACTGACAAGTCTGTAGAGGTTGCATCTTGTGGATTCGGGGGTGACACTGCTCCATTCCCATAAGCTTCCCCTGATTTCACTACCCACTTCCACCTTTTCAGTGCAATCAGGGATGAGAATTATGTAGTAAGATAACCTTCAAACACGTGCATTTGCAAAGCACTGACACATCACTCTACATTCAGGCACATTACTAAAACTTTTTACAAAGAATATTGGAAGCTTCTGAGGTGGCACAAAACATCCTCCTACACTATGCTCTTGCAAGCTTTGACTTCCAACTGAGCAGATATTTTGTGCTGAGACATTCCTGGAGTTGAATATCCTCATTGCATATACTATACATATAGAAAGATATTACAGGAGATCACAAGACCATTCACAAACCTAATCCAGAACCACACCTTCATTGCTGAGCACAAACAATTCTGTGTTTTCTTGTGAATGCTTGCGGAACAACTTATATGCTGATTTGCCTTCTAATCTTTCAAATCCTAAGAACTTATCACCTTTCAGAGGCAATCATGATGCAAACTTGATTTAGACTCAGAGCAACTCCACCAATGCTCAATATGTGACCCTGCAAATTAAAATTGGATGTAGAAAAGTCAATCTTTCTCCATCTTGCTAAGCATGTTCTTTCTCTCCACTGCAAAAATGCTGGGTGAAAACCATTTTTTCTCAGGTTTTGGTTTTGTCCCAGCATTTTTGTACAGTTCGCCTAGCACTGCCAAAGAGGAGTGTAATAAATATGATTTGACTGGTGCTCCTTGTTTCTGATTGGCCAATCGTTATGATTGGTCTAGGTGGTTTGCTATTAGTAGTCTCCCACCTATTTACACTCCAATTTTTTGTTTTATGGGTGGGGTTGGAAAAAAGTACATAACTAAACTTGGATAGGACAAACATTTTTGCAGGGTCACGTAGTGAGCACCGGTGGAGCACCTTTTGCCTTGCTACAGCATTCTCCTGAATGAGCTACAAATATATGTATCTGAGAGATGAAAGAGATGAAAGAGGGAAAACACGGTGTTGATAGCAGGAAGAGTGAACTCAATGAAGAGCCAGAAAAACTCACAGCGATTGTACTAGGCTTCAACAGGGAGAGAGAGACAATAAACAAAAAGCAAAGGATGATGCAAAGTAATGGAACAAGATGTCTGTGGATCGCAATACAGACAGAAGAGCTCATCAGTGGAAGAATATGGAAATACAATCTCTGCTGATTTCGCAATCAAGCTCAATCGAGGTAGAGAGACAAAAGGACATAAGCAAGAACTGCTCTCACAAAACAAGAGGAGAAAGCATAGGGAGTAGGACGAGATCTGGTGTGGTCCTTACCTGGGGAATGACCCGCGATCTTCTCCAGCGTCGCAGTGGCACCCGGAATCACATGCACTCCAACGACGGGAGTAGTAGTCTTCGCATGTCCACCTCCACTTCTGTGCGGAGGCCGTGGTGTCTGCGGTCCCTCGCTCGCAAGAGGAGCGGGAGACGCTCCCTTTTCCTCCACTTCTGACTCCATTTCCCCGACTCCGTTCTCTCCTCTTCCGTTCACGCCTCCTGTTCCGGTTTGTTTCTGCGATCCCGCAAGCTCCGCCATCTATCGAATTCCGCTTCTCACTAAGTTCCACCACTTCCAAGTTCGTACACGTGCTTGTTCAGCTCAGGGCTTTGTTTCTCTGAGTAAGCTTGTCGAAAAATCCAAAAAGAAAATACTGTATAAGAAATCAATGCAAATCGCTTCTAGTTGCATCAATCTCCCCTCCTCTCAAATCGCGATTTTTACTCTCCAGAGGTGAGATTCTCCAGCCTTCAACAAGCTGCTTCTTCTTCTTCTTCGACACTCTGCTGCAAAAAAAGCGAACTCTGAGTAGCGTCTCGAGCACCAAAACACGTCCCCAAGTCGATCCAAAAACATTCTAAAAAATTCTAAAAAATTCCAATAATGTTTTTTTCTCGAAAGAATTTCAAATCGAACAAAATTATGGCTTAGAAACAGAACGAAAATTCACGATCCAAGGGAAAAAAAAAATTAATAAGAAAATATTATTAAAATATTAATGAAAAACTTGACAACCCTCAATTCTTGACGCACACAACGACGACGAACGTTCTCGATTTCGCGATCGCGCGGAGAAACCAAGACCGAAAGATAAATAATTAACGAAATATATCCCAAAAAACAACGGTTCCGCCCAGGAATGAATCCGTGTTGGGCGGGTATTAGAGATGCTCCGGTTATCATTGGTTCTGACGGTTCGTAGCCGTGGTGCTCAGAGAAACCAAAAGAACCAGTTCTAACGTGTGACCACGGTTCTCAATAAATTGAAACAGTCTAACAATCGGCCACTAGAACCCGCAGGTGTTGCCTGTTCCTTAATGACAACCGCCGGTTCTTTGAGGATTGGAAAATCACCGGAGCTTATGGTTTCTCCGACACCTGGAACATTTTTGGGAAGTGGGAACCCCTGAGAACCGGGGGATATCATCGAAATATAGTACCCGCTCAACACCGGAATGGCACGTCGACTTCACACAGCATATCCTTCCGTAGTAGGTGAAAAGTAAAATCTAGTAAGTAGTAAAAACTAGGCTCTTTACTAAAGAATGCAAAAGAAGGACGTTGTCGGTGCAGTTACTTTCTTCTTGACCTTTTTCCGGTTTTCTTCCATCTTTTTGCATAACTAGAAAAGAGTTCCGCTTAAAATTAAGCACGTGTCATACAGGTGTCGGTTAACATTTGCAGGCGGTGTCAGTCACCATTTCTAACTTATCCAAATTAAAAGAAATGAGAGTTTTCTTTTAAAGAAGAAGAAAAAAAAGAATTAACTCAGTGTTGTTTGTGCAGTTATTTGAATTTATTAAAAAAAAAACAGTCAGTTCCAATTTTAAAATTATTTCAGATCCCAGAACTGCCCGGTGGAAAGCTTTTTAATTATTTCAGATCAGAGAACTGTTGGCTTAGTTTCTTTGCAAAAACTTGGAACTGTTGGAATTTGGTTATTTCAAAAAACCTTAAAAGAATTGGCGAGTTTCATGAAAGAATGAACAATGAATTAGTGGTTTTATGGCCAGTTATTTGATTTTTTTTCAAATGTTGGGTTTCATGAATGAAACAACAATGAATGAAATAGTGATTTTATGCTTGGTTGTTTGATTTCTTCAAAATTTGGAGAATTGTGGATTTATAGGGTAAACACACCTATGGGCAAATACGTGTTTATAGGTGAACGTCCATTATG
>Ga0209611_10011306_pt1 | contig 12907 bp, 9 predicted proteins | sample S1TSphgellanicum_3_FD_187693 | JGI IMG/M metagenome (GOLD analysis project Ga0209611, IMG submission 187693) | Host-associated microbial communities from peat moss isolated from Minnesota, USA - S1T2_Fc - Sphagnum magellanicum MG (SPAdes) (version 2) | ecosystem: Host-associated > Plants > Peat...
TGGGCGGCGTTCGACACTTACAAGATTGGAATCTGATTCATCTGCTTACATTGAAATATTCCCTCTAACGTCAAATCGGTCATGGATGAATGATTGTCATCTTTTTCCCATTTCAAAATGGAGAAATCCGATTCGACTGATGTTGTGTTTGGGAACGCTGTTGCCAGCCCACCGCAAAATTGGCGTAACCAGTTGAAAGGGACGCCGATCTTGTCCCACGCTTCATTGAAAGACACTGTGTGCTTGTACGAGTTAATGATCTGTTCGATGTGTTGGTCATTGTTGTACCGCTTGATCAGATCGCGTTGTTCAACCTCAATTTCGTCAATCTCCTCTTCAGACCAGAAGCGATCAAAATGGGGCCGATAAATGTTTAACACATCTGAAATGAAATGTCGTGGCGCCAACTTGACGAGCTCATGCGGCACAACAGGCGGCGCATCCAGCTCGCTCGTGTTGTTGTTACCGTCCCACTCGGCCTTGACACTGTCGCATCTAGCAACAATGAACAGAGCAAACTGGGAAATCTGCAGCACCACATCCTTCTGGTTATTTTCATCAAGGCCCGCGTAACATTCCTGGCTAAATGACCCCTAATCTTTAATGTGCTCGATGATGTGTTGGTGCTTAACACACTAATTGCCATCAACATAAAATTTGTTTTCAATGTCTGCTTCGTCGTCATTGATCTCAATGATGCCTTTAACTTTGAACATACTGATCAACAGGTCCTTGAGGAGCTCAATCTTGATCTTCTGTTGGATGATGATGAGCGATCGGTTCTGCAGCTAGACAATAGTTTTGTTGATCTCGCTGATCGTCGGCGCGACGGCGAGCGTGATTGTCCACCACTTAGCCGATGGTGACTCGAAGTGCGCATGGGCATCTGTGTGCTCGACAATCTTGCGTCGACGCGAGATGTAGAACTTGAGTGTACTGTCGAGATGAGCCCATCAATTTGTTTTCTTTGGGCACATCTCGCCGTTCATATCCATGATGAGCTTCTTTTGGCGACGCAGGTGCACGCACCATTTGTAGATGACCTCAATCCACTGCCCATCTTGAGGCAGGGCAGCCGCATTCTTGATGACAATGTCAATCTGATGCGGCACGCACCAGATGCGTAACATTAGGAACTCGGCAACTTGCTTGAGGCGAGTCACAACTCCATGATGGCATCCAGTCATTCTATTCTCGCCATCAGTTGACACAAACATGAGCTTGGCACGCCAAATCGTTGTTGTGCCGTTCAACGCATCTAGGAAGCGGACTATCAGGTTGAAAATGTTTTCGGCAGTGTGCCGCTCGAACATTGGGATGGTGACCAGATGCAGATTGGACAAGATGCCATTGACACAGATGCGGATGCGCATGTCAAAGAACGAATTGTTGCGATGCGTGCTGCCATCCCCGGCAATCGAGAATGCCCAGACCGACGAGTGCAACAATAGATCTGCGATCTTGGTCAAGTTGGTGGCGACCAGAGCTCGAACGTACTAGCCAACATTATGATCATTGATGCCACCTAGCTTTTGCATTTTAAGGCGGTCCTTGGCATGACGGATCGTGGCAGCAGTTTGTCGGAACGACATGCCACACCCAACATAGTCAATCGCTAAGAAGAAACGCGTGTTGTTTGGGATGTGGACTGTGTACAGCTCATTGTCCTCATCGAGCTTGAAGAGCTTCATCGCGTTACGCTTCAAAGCAATCTTCTTCTCTACTTTCTTGCGGATCCGTTCCATGTTCATGTGGTGGTCCTCCTCGTCCTCCTCTTCGATCTCATCAATACCTGCTAGGATTTGATCTTCATTGCGGTAGAATAGCTCCTTGATGATGACGTCAACGATTGGCATCGAGATAGTGAAGTGGATGGCGTCCTGGTTGGTGTCGATGTACATGTGCATCGTGTTTGCACGCTTGACCTTGCCGTTGAAGTATACCTTCTTGCCTTCAACAGAAAGCTCCTTGTATTCTTCCCATGTTTCGGCATGTTGTTTTAGGTGCGACAAATAGTACTGCTTGATGAATGGTGCTTTGAAGATATGAATATTATCAGTCGGCTTGCGTTTGCGACTTGTTAGCTCAACATGTCGGCCATGGTACACACAAAACAAGCAGCGCACGCCTGTGACGACCGGCATATTGCATTTTTCTTCAAACTCAACGATCTCCAGACCAAACTCCAACGCATGCTTGCGTTGGAACGGCGTAGTGCGCTTGGTCGACTTAGACATGGTGATAGCATGAGCTAGTCTGCCTTTGGTCTAAGACCTCTACTTACTCACACTCACTGTTATCATGCTATGGCCCTCTTGGTGTGTCTGGAAATACAAAATCCACCCAGATCCCAGAAAATAAATGTGGTGGCACGACATGCACTTCCCGCCACGTTGTTGCCGCCTCAAACATAGACTGTGCACATATGTCTTATTTTGTGCGTCGACACTGCCCTTATTTAGTGCACTTTGTGCGTCTAAAAATAGAACGCACAAATTTATGAGGCCTGGAATTAGCACACCCAAAATATAAAGGAATATTTTTTTCAAATTGTTTATGGTCATATGAGATTTTGAAAATTTTCCACCCAATTAAGTGGCCACAACAGCTTTTGAGTTTCCTTGAAGTCATTATGCAAAATGAGATTTTGAAAAGTGTTGGCTAGAGTGAACTAGCCCCCATTACTACACTAGTTGACCATTTTGTTCGTAGGATGGATGTAATATGTTTCTCATTTGTTTTTTCACCCTGTGTTAACCAATATTCTACTACATTCAATTTTTTTGCTTATTGACCTTTGACCTTTTTTTTGGACCAATTCTTTTCCAACCCTAACATCCATATTACCTTCCCACCTAATTACCATACTAACCTACCTACTTTATTAACCTACCCCTTAGCCCTACCTACCAGCTAATAACCAATCCCTTATCTACCCTTTCTATCTTTTCTTTGCAAACCTTTATCTCCTAGAAAACCTATATCTCTTATGGGCTAAAGTTTTATCTATTGGCAAAACCTATGTTTCTTCTTGGCTAAACTTTTCTCTCTTGGCAAAACCTATGTATTTTCTTGGCTAAAATTTTCTCTCTTGGCAAAACCTATATCTATTCATGGTTAATCTTCTAACCTACGAATTTTATTGGTAAAACATTTTTCTCTTAACAAGACCAATATTTCTTTTCAGTTAAACTTTCCTCTTTTAGCAAAACCTATTTTTTTCGTTATTAAACTTTTCTTTCTTGGCAAAACCTATATCTATTTTTGGTTAAACTTCTAATTCTTGGCAAAACTTATATCTTTTTTGGCAAAACATATATTTATATTTGGTTAAACTTTTCTCACTTGACAAAACCTATATTTTTTATTGACTAAACTTTTTTTTCTCAACAAAACTTATATTTCTTTTTGGTTAAACTTTTCTCTCTTGGCAAAACCTATATATTTTTTTGGCTAAATGTTTTTCCCTTGGGAAACTTATATCTATTATTGGCCTAAAATTTTGACTCTTAGTAAAACCTATATTTCTTTTTAATTAAATTTTTTTGTTGACAAAACTTATATTTGTCTTGGTTAAATTTTTTTTGGCAAAACCCATATCTCTTCTTGGTTAAACATTTTTTTTTGGCAAAACTTAAATATCTTTTTGGTCAAATTTTTAACTTTTAGCAAAACCTATATCTTTTTTTGGTTAAACTTTTAACTATTGGCAAAATCTGTCTTGTTTTTTGGCTAAACCTTGACCTCCCAACAATTATTTTATATATATTTTGGCTAAATCTATACTTATTAGCAAAACCTTTTTATTTTTTAATTAAACCTTTATTCCTTTAAAGGGAAAATAAATAATATTGGAATCCAAAAGGTGTAAAATGAGGTTTAATATATAAATTAAAGACATAAAAAATAATGTTGATTTTAGTGAGAACAAATAATTAAGGAGGTAGGGAAATTTTATTTATTTTTGTTGTATTTTCAACAATTATCTAATTCAACCATTTAAATCATAAGAAAATTAATGTAAAACATATGGGTTTTAAAGGGGGGTTAAATTTACATATATAGAGATTGAAGATTTAGGTTTTGGGCATTAAAATATTCATGTCAACTTTAAATTAACATCATGTTTATAATGGTTTGGAATTCCCAAAACGATCGTTTATCATATGGGCAACAAGAAGGTATTACCTACTATCACTAGAAGAAAATTGTCATTTTGCAATTGTCATATGCAACTAATTTTCAATTGCATGCAACACATGCAACTACTAGACCCCATAGTTACATAAAACAAGTTGCACATGACTAGAAGTTGTATACAACAATATGTATATGAACAATATATATGGTATGATTTTATACCTTATACATTTACATTATTCTACAAGGGTTGCCCATGGTGACATGTGTTCATTTGTGAAGTTCAATTATATGGCGACACAAGGCATTTAAACATTATTCAATATTCATCATTATTAATAAATTAATAATATCCTGGCCATCCAATAAAATGTGAATTGGATTTTGACAAATGTCCACTCATTATGAGAAAAAGGGGTGTTTTGTAACTAGCCTTGCAATTCACTGTACTTATACACCGTGAGTTTTAATGAACAAGTTGCATGAGTTGCAAAATTACAACTCATTGTATATATGGTGCAACTCATTGTAATTCAATTACAATTTAGTTAAAACAATTCATTTCCAACTACTATTCAACTCCATTATAACTACACCCATGATGTTATGTCAATGTCATTAATCATCATCCATTTAATTTAACATGAGGCATTTTGAAAAAAATTGGACATTTCAAAAAATAAAAATATTGATCTCCATCTTCCATTATGATTATTAATGACAATTTGATATTGCAACACATGGCACAATAAATTTTTTGCGACATGGCATATCAATTATATTTTGGATATATATATGAATATTTATTTTAATAGCTAGGTAGGTAAGTAAGTAGGTAGGAAAACACAAAACTAAGTCCACTAAAGAATAGCCATGAATGTTTTTTTTTAATTTATGTATTTGAGTTAAATTTTTTTCTACTCATCCCAAAATGGCACATGTATTTTAATGTGAAAACATAAGAAGACAAACCTTTTTATATAGTTTGTAACATAGGATTCAAAAACAAAACATATGGGTTAAATCTTTTAGTTGTTCATTAATTGTAATTGAGTTACAACTATAACATTTAAGCATTCAAAGCAAGCTATATCCAAGGGGAGGGCTCCATTGTTTTTGGTGTCTAAACAAAACATGAACCTCTTTTGTCGGCACAACTAGTACATTAAAAATTATCAAAAACATAATAAAATTGAGAAAGTTTTGGCCTCTCAAAATAGAGGGGTCAAAATTTCAAAAAAAAAACTTCTAAATGTTACAAAGGCCAATTCCCAAACACCCATAAAATTTCTTATATGTTGCTTTGTTGTTATTAGAATTCAAAGATAATTTGTAGAATTTTAAGTGACACTCCTATAACACTCCTATAACATTTTAAATAGTTTAAAATGAATAAAAAATAAGATAGTTATGAGGTTTGAAAATAAAAGGGGTCCAAAGAAAGAGAAAGAAAAAAGTTGTGTTTTTTAAATTGAAAAGTTTATTTCTCCTCTTGTTATTTTTTCCTTATTCATTTTCCTTTGCATTTCAACGATGATTTTAAAAACTTGAGATAGCGTTTCCATAACATTTTAAATCACTCAAAATGAAACAAATATGATGAAGATATAAATAAGTAACGAATATGTATCATTATTAAGTTATAATTAGTTGTTTTATAGGCATAACATAGTTGAATAGTAGTATTTTAGTACTACTGCACTAGTGGTCATACTAATCGTATCAATAAGAATCATAATAAAAAACTAGTTGTAAATGTATCCCATAATGAGTGTGCAGATGTGAACACATGGTGTAACCACATGTATGTACATTATACACTAGTTGCAACATAGTTGTTGTTTTAATGACATGTTTATAATAATTTTAAAATAGTTACCACATGCAATTACAATGCAACTCCTAAAAAAGTCAAACAAGGTTGACTACATATGTATGTATGATGTATATAAATTACCGTATAGAAAACTGATTTTCAACTCATTTGTAACTATAATACAACTAACTAATTTTCTTACATGGAATTTTTTTATTAATACACTGTATTTCTAAAGGGATAGTTGCATAATAGTTATAATATCTAAGGGATAGTTGTATAATAGTTGTATACGAGTTGTTTTTTGAGTTTTAGTTGCAAAGTAATGTGGTTTTGATAGATGCGAATTCTCATAATGATTTTTTGAAGGCCAGTTATGTGGTGACACATGGCAATTTCAAAAGCCTATTCATTATTTATTTTTCAATTAATTAAATAGGTAAGTCATAGGTTGGTAAGTAGGTAGTTAGGTCATACATAGGAAAGGAAGTAGGTGGGTTGTTATACGTAGGTAGGTAGGTAAAAAGGTAGGTTGTATGTAGTTAAATAGGTAGGTAGGTTTAAAATAATCCAATTTTGTTTTTGAGTTTACCTTTTATAGTTGAGCATCTTTCATTGGCCTATCCAAAATGGCATTTGGTACTTGGTTTGTGAACATATCAAATGCACTTATTTATTTCGTGTGCACATTTGAAATCCATGGAAAAATATGGGAGAAAAATTTAATTGCAACTACAACCAATATAGTTGCAACCTACATGCAAATAACCATATTAACCTAGTTTACCTACTAGGTAAATTAATTATATTATAAATGTTAAAACTCAATACGTAATAATAATAAAATATTATGATAATATTTTTAATTAGTTAATAAATATTTTTAATTTTAATTAAAAGATACATTAAGTTAGTAACTAATTTAGGTTAAGGTACTTATAAGAAAATTAATGTAGGTTATTAACCATAAATATATTACCATAATTAAAAATATTATAATAAAATTTATATAATATCTATTAAATAATAAATTTGATTAATAATAATAATAGTAATATAAATAATATAATATAATTAATATAAAAATTATTTTTATTATTTATTAATAATCAATAATACTATAATTTTATTATTCACAATAATAAATATTGAATAATAATAGTCAAGTCATTATTAAGTATTATAATAATTATAATATTTTTAATCATTATATGTGATTGATTATAATGATTAATAATATAATAATTTTTTAAACCATGACTAAATTAATTATAAAAGTAAATTAATGATGGATAAATTATTTTTTTATAAAATAATTAAAAAGTTAAATTAAAAATGATAGATTGATTTTGGGTCGACTAACCATAGTTAAATTAACTACAAGGTTAAATTACTAATTAATTTAGCCATGTTGAATTTAATCATGTTAATTTAATTTAGCTTCTTAATTAATTTAGTTTTGATGCTAGTTTAGCTATAATTAATTTAACCAAAGTTAGTTTAACAAACATTAGTTTGGCGAAAGTTTGTTTACCCATGATTAGTTTAACCAAATTTAATTTAGCCTCATAATTATTTTTGTTATGTTTAATTTAACAAAAGTTAATTAGGTTCATAGTTATTTTTACCATAATTAATTTAGCCAAAGTTATTTAACCTCATAGTTAGTTTTGCCATGGTTAATTAATTTAACCAAAGTTAATTTAACTTCTGAATTAGTTTAGCCAAATTAGTTTAATTTCATAATTAATTTTGCCAAAATTAATTTAGCCAAAGTTAGTTTAATCTCAAAATTAATTTAGCCAAAGTTAGTTTAATCTCAAAATTAATTTAGCCAATGTTAATGTAATCATGGCTAATTTAACCTTGATTAATGTGAATTTAGCCTAGGTTTAGCCAATGTTTTGCCTTGGGTAACATTAGTTAACATGAGTTGAGTCGGGAATCGACCTCTTCCCGACGTCGCCTTGAAGAGTGCAACACGACGTTGGAAAAATCATGGTGTTGGAAAGCTCTCGACGAGAGCTACAACTTTGCTTTAGGACTCGTCCCGATCCGAGCTTGGAGCGAGGAGTTATGGCTCTTCAAAGTTTCGGGAGTCTAGCCGGGACATTTTCGGGACTCCCAACAAAATGTGCTATTCGGATGTAGCCTCCGCAACTAGCCGTAGAGAATACTATATGGGGGAAGGTGGTGGCTTCCCCGAATCCGGGCCGTGGTGAGTCTTGTGTGTCCAAGTGCCCGTGGCAAGTCCCAACGCTAAAAGGTGTCCCGAATGTTAAACTAACCTCTTGTGGTTGGTTTTTCGATGCAGATTCACACGAGATAAGTTAATCCCTCTTCCTAGTCTAATCACTGGGCTCCCAATTCGACCCTCTACCCCTTTTAAGAGTTAGAAGCTAGGAGCGTGCTTCCAAGTCTCAACTTTTTGCAACTTGACTTTGTGAAACCCTGAAGTGGGTTTCACCCCGTGACTTGGGAGCGTGTCACTGGCAATTTGACTCTCGACCACTAAAAGTCGGGAATCAACCTCTTCCCAACGTTGCCTTGAAGAATGCGACACGGCCTTGGAAAGCTCTCAACGAGAGCTACAACTTTGGTTTAGGACTCGTCCCAATCCGAGTTCGAGATGAGGAGCTGTGGCCGTCCAAAGTCCCGGGACTCCAGTTGGGACAGTTTCGGGAGTCCATTTCGGGAGTCCCAACAAAATGTGCCATTCGGATGTAGCCTCAACGGTGAGACGCAGAGAATACTATATGGGGGAAGGTGGTGGCTTCCCTCGAATCCGGGCTGTGGTGAGTCAAGTAGTCCAAAGTGCCCGTGGCTTATCCCAACACCCAAGGGTGTTCCTGAATGTGAACTAACCTTCTTGTGGTTGGTTTTGGTTGTAAATTCATGCTTGATTTTCTAATCCATCTTCCTAGTCTTTCCCAGGACTTCTAGCACGCCCCTCTACCCCTCTTTAGTGTTAAAAGTTGGGAGTGCCCCTTAAGTCCCATTTTTTCGCAACTACACATAGTTGGACCCTCAAGTGGGTTCAACCCGAGACTTGGGAGTGCGTCATCGGGACAGTTTCGGGACTCCCACTTGGGAGTCTTGGGAAAAAAGGCCATTTGGATGTAGCCTCAGCGGAGAGCTGCAGAGAATATTATATGGGGGAAGGCAGTGGCTTCCCTTGAGCCCGGGCCGTGGTGAGTCAAGTAGTCCAAATTGCCTGTGGCTTGTCCCAACACCCAAGGGTGTTCCCGAATGTGAACTAAACCTCTTGTGGTTGGTTTTGGATGCAGATTCGTGCTTGATCTACTAGTCCATCTTCCTAGTCTATCTCGAGACTTCTAGCACGCCCCTCTACCCCTCTTTAATGTTGGAAATCGGGAGCGCCCCTCAAGTCCCACATTTCCACAACTACATATAATTGAACCCTATACATATGATCCGGGCATTACGCTCGCGATGCCTGAGGCCTAAGGCCTGAGGCCCTTTGACCACCAAAAATACACAGTGGTGCTGAGACCTTTTAATGTAATGCTGAAGCCCCTTTTGTTGATTTTTTTCATTTTTTATTACTTTTTGTTACTTTTTTTATTACTTGTAACTTTTTCAAATTACTTTTTACTGTTGAAGGTTCAATGTTTCTTACTTTTTGTTATTTTTTTTACTGCTTGTAACTTTCATAAATTACTTTTTTTACTGTTGAGAACGGCTAGATGGATCATTTAATTATATTTCTTCATTGTTTATGGGGACGGGGTGTGCCTTGATATTTTATTTTTTTTACTGTTGAGGGGGAGGGGGAGGGGGGTGGAGGTTGGTTTTTTCCCTTCATTTGAAATGTGGAAGGAGGAGGGGAAAGGGGTTAATTTTTCTTTTCAATTTTTTTTTCATTGTGGAATAGCTGAGGAAGGGAAAGGTTTTTTTTTTTTTACAAATTCATTATGGGGGGAGGGGTTGGTTCAAAGTGGCTATTTCCAAAATACTAAGCACTCATGGGTTTGAATTCATTAGTGTTTTTTAAATTTATTCTTTTCGGATGTCATCAGCACCATCTACTTAATAAGGTTTACACTTAAAATTTTTCTTTACTTTTTATTGTTCAAGGGGGCTTGGTGAGTTGTTTTAGTTTTTTTTTGAATTGTTCAAGGGGAGGGGGTGCGCCTTTATTTATTTATTTTGATTTTTTTTATTGTTGAAGAGGAAGGGGCGGAGGTTAAGGTTTTTTTTTTCTCCTTCATTGAACATGTGCAAAGAGGAGGGGAAGGGGGGTTAGTTTTTTTCAGAAAACTTTTTTTTTCATTCTTGAGTGGATAGGGAGGGGGATTAGGGTTGTTATCCTATACATATGATCTGCGCAGTACGTTCGTAGTGCGCGGGGCTGGGGGTTATTTGACCACCAAAAACATATTGTAGTGCGGGGTTGTTTTTGTTGACCTTTTTCACTTTTTGTTATTTTTTTTATTGCTTGTAACTTTTGTAATTTACTTTTTACTGTTGAAAGGGGTAAAGTTTGTTACTTTTTGTTATTTTTTTTACTGGTTGTAACTTTGATAGATTTTTTTTTACTGTTGAGAAGGGCCAGGGTTTATAGGGTTTTCATTGTGTGACGGAGGAATTTGAAAAGGTGCAGCTTGATTTTTTTCCTTCTTTTTTTTACTATTGAGGGGGAAGGGGGTGTAGGTTAATGTTTTTTTTCCCTAGATATATGAAAAGGTGGAAGGAGGAGGGGGGAAAGGGGTACATTTTTTTCTGGAAATGTTTTTTTCATTGTGGAGTGGCTAGGGAGGGGAAGGGGGTTATTTTTTTTTTCAAATTCATTATGGGGGGAGGGGTCAGTTGAAAGTAGCCACTCATGGGTTTAGGAGTGTAGCCATTCGGATGTCATGAGCACCATCTACTTAATAGGCTATTCCACTTTAAATTTTTCCAAACTTTTTACTATTCAAGGGGGCAAGGTGAGTTGTATGAGGGTATTTTTTGATTGTTTAGGGGGGAAGGGGTGCGCCTCTTTATTTATTTATTTATTCAGTTGTCCAAAATGGCCCTGAGCTTCTGGATTTTGGCCTCATTAACAGCCTACCATTTTCCAAAAAGCCTAGCACTTGCAAAAATGCTTCTTGCCTGCGCAAAGGGTTTAGGGTCTGGTCTTATTTTCTTGAATATTCAGTAATGTGAATTTTTTCACCTAAGCTGATTGAAGTGGGATATTTCGACGGGTTGGTAATGCTGCTTGAATTTCTTTTGTGTAGGGTGGGTTTAAGGTGCACTTTTGTCATCACTTGTTGAATTAGGGTTGAAGCTCCAGATGGACATGCCAGAGGATGTTATGGCAATTATGAATTTCTTTTTTCATCGTTTCATTGCAGGAAAGGAGTCGCAGTTATGTTCATCTTTCTGAAGCTTTGTCTGAAGTAGGTAACAGAAGGTTCCTTATATTTTCAATGAGGCATGAACACAATGTTGCAAAAATGAAAAAGATTTTTGGATTGGGAGACATCAACTTTCTTCAACTTTATTGTTTTTCTTAAGTTAGGACTACTCCAAAATATGGACATATACATCCTATGGCAAGTACATAGAGGGAGAGTAAAAAACGCAATCCTGCATTGGAAGTTGAGAAGAACAATAGCACAAAATCAAAGATTTCTTAAAGAATGGCAAAGCTTTGTGTGAAACCTTCGAGCAAATCGCTCTAATTAACAAAGGAGCCTCTAAAACACACCAAGTCTCTCCCTGAGTGCAAGTAACCTAAAGCCTTACTTCGCGACATCACTGAAAGTTGATCCTAGAGTGACAACTTAGAAAGCAGGAAAGAAACACATAAAAAAACCCTAAACACTGGAGTGTTGAGACACTTGAAGGGGTCATCATCGTCATGATCACGAAAGAAGGACCTGAGATAGAAGACATCTGAAGAAGAGGAAAACCCTAAACTGTCATAAAAAGAAATAGGAAATAGAGACAAATATAAGAAGCTTACAATCTAACCTTCAACCCCCTGAACCCTACCCTTCACAACCAGCATTTATAAAACAAAAGAGAGTTTAGGAGCCCCCCCAACTCTACAAACTTGGGGTTCTTCTTTTCTTCTCGTTGGTTCATTGGCCTTTTGTGCTCTGGCATCTCAACATTTCATACACAAAATCTGAAAACTAAACCCTAAAAACACTAATGAATCAAGGCCCATGAGTGCCTTTTATTTTGAAAATGGATACTTCCAACCAAACCCACCATAATGAATTTGTAAAAAAAATCAACCCCCTACCCCTCCCCTCCCCCTTCAACATATCAACAAAAAAAAAAAAAAAAAACCCTAGCCCCCTTCCTTAACCATTCGATAATGAAAAAAAAAATTTACGAAAAAAATCAACCCCTTTCCCCTCCTCCTTGCACATGTCAAATGAAGGAGAAACTAAAACATTAACCTCCACCCCCTCCCGCTCAACAGTAAAAGAAATCAAAATAAATATAAAAAGGCGCACCCCCTCCCCTGGAACAATGAAACTAAACCCCTAAAACAACTCACCTTGCCCCCTTGAATAGTAAAAAGTAATTTACAAAAGTTACAAGTAGTACAAAAGTAACAAAAAATAACAAAAAGTCAAAAAAGTAAAAAAAAAACGCATGGCATTACACTAAAATAGCCTGGCATTACATTGGGTTTTTGGTGGTCAAACAGCCTCCAACTTGCGACCTTATGGGTGTAATGCCCAGATCATATGTATAGGGTAGTTCCCCACTTTTCATTGGTTAGTAGGCCTAATGGTTGTCGGAAAATATTTGGTGCATATTATCTGTATCCCAAATTTTTGTTAATTTTTTCAAAATTATATTAGTTTTGTCAAATTTAGTTCGCCAAGTTTACATGAACTTAGTTGGGTTGAATTTAAATAGGCAAGTTTAGGTTAGTTTAACTAAGTTTAGATTATTTTAATTAAGATAAAATGAATTAAACCA
>Ga0209611_10011308_pt1 | contig 12906 bp, 5 predicted proteins | sample S1TSphgellanicum_3_FD_187693 | JGI IMG/M metagenome (GOLD analysis project Ga0209611, IMG submission 187693) | Host-associated microbial communities from peat moss isolated from Minnesota, USA - S1T2_Fc - Sphagnum magellanicum MG (SPAdes) (version 2) | ecosystem: Host-associated > Plants > Peat...
CCTTGAGGTTTGTTATAGGCATGGTTACTTTTTTTGTTGGGTTCAACTCCTTTGCATCCATTGTTCTAAACCCTATACATGAAATGCCACCATCCCAACCAACAATCTATTGATGGGATGTCAACTAGTGGAACATCTTTAAAGCTTTACCACTATTCCTTTATACCAAGATACTTGTTTGCATTGTGGCAAACTCTTTCCACTATGCACATAAATGATTTAATGCATCTCTTTAAACCCTAGAATGACATGTTTCTCAATGTCTCTACACAAACTATTTTTCTAATGGAATTCACAAATTCACTTTCGATTTTTAATGGGGATATTTGCATTTGTGTTAAGTCTAGAATGTTTTTCTAGTCTAGTTTTGTGTACTTGGTTTGGAACCGAAAATCATGTTGTTACTAATTTTACAACAAAACTAAAAGTTGTACATAACCAAAAATTGGAATTGAACCGATTTTGGACAAATGTTTATTTATAGAATTGAAAAATTAATTATAACTTTTGACTTTAATTCTAGATTCTAAATGTAAGATAAGATTGGGTAATTGGTAACTTGGGAGGAATTCTTGGGATTTTTATTTTTTTAGGACCCCCACCATTTTTTAACGACCTTGAAGCTTTATTTTGGAGGAGGTTGAAAGGTCTTTTTCTTTTTGGTAAAAAGATGTATTTTTTTGCATTCTAAAGCTTTTGGAATGAAAATGAGTTTTGTTATTGCTCAAGGATTGTTGAAAGCAAATTGTGTTAAAGTTGTTTTTTCCACTTATTTTGTCTATCAGCTTTGGAGATGTTGCAATCAAGACATTATATGGATTAAAATGAATAAACATTATAAGTTTATGTAACAAGTAGCTTACTAGCCTATTACTTATGTCAGGCTAGGTTATTTACCTTGGTCAATGTCAACATTTTAATCAATCGGATAACCTTGGCTATGAGCTTCTGTTGCAATTAACAATTCATTTATTGTTTACGACTACATCCACACCTTTAAAGAATGTTCATTTAAACATATATCTAATGTGTTTGTTTAAAACAACAAACAAAAACATTAATTTTAATCAATAGTAAGTCATCTGATTTTCATGCTCACAAAAAATAAAGAACAAATCACAAAATTCACAAAGAAAATATTTTTGAAAATTAAAGTTTAGTTTGAACTTTCAAAGAAAACACACTTGATTTTAAGAAAACTTACATTGTGGAGAAGGATTTATTTTTCTTAACTACACCACCACCCACATTACTTAGCAAGGTTGTGTAAACCAACATGACGCACCGAGTCAACACATGAGTTGAGGGTTTTCACAATGGGGGTGATAGTCCGCGCAAGCATTGAGAGTCATGGGAGTGTGAATGAAAATCCATGTGGGAGTTAAGAGGCGCATGCAACCCAGGAATCTGTTCAGGAGTTGGAAAACATGTGCAAACTGGGAATCAAAGGTCCCAGGAGTGGGGGTGGGAGTTTGCACATGAATCGAAGGTCCCCAGAGTGTAAGTGGGAGTCCACACAAGAGTCTAGAGGTGTGCACGAGCCTAAAGTCTAAACAAGAGTTAAAAGGCATGTGTAAGGCGAGAGTTGAACGTCTCAAGAATGGGGTGAGAGTTTGCACGGGAGTCTAGAGGTGTGCATGAACCCAAAGTTTACATAAGAACCAAAAGGCGTGTGCAAGGCAAGAATCAAAGGTCTCGAGAATGGGGGTGAGAATCTACATGGGAATTAAAGGTCTTATAAATGTAAGCAAAAGTTCGTGTGGGAGTCAAAAGGCACGGGTGAGCCAAGAGTTTGCACGGGAATCAAAAGGCACATGTGAAGTGGGAATCAAAGGTCCTAAGAATGGGGGCAAAAATCCGTGTGGGAATCAAGGGTCCCAAGAATGCAAGTGGGAATCCATGTGAAAGTCAAAGGTCCTAGGAGTGGGGGCGAGAGTTCGTGCGAAAGTCTAGGGTCCTAAGAATGCAAGCAAGAGCTGTGGGCAAATCGAAAAGGGGGGGGGGGATTAGGAATAGGGTGAAAATCAAGAATATAAAGTGAATCAGGAATCAATGTAGGAATCATGAATCCAAGGCTAATCAAGAGTGTGGGCAAGTGTTGAGAGTCCGGAGGTAAGGCGGGCGATGAAGCCCTATCACAACATCTATAATTCTATTGTCAATATTATCAAAGTTTTTTCTCATATGGTCAATTCCCTCCATGATCGACGATGAAGACAAGTTTTTTAGAAGGATTCATGGGCAGGTTGGTCATTTGAAACAAACTATGTGTTGCATGCATGCCTGAAATGATTCAAATCATCAATATTTAAAAACCCTAAGGGATGCAAAAAACCTAAAGAAAGATGATGACTACTTTCAAAATGGAATGGAGGATTGGATATGTGGGTGGGTGGGTTTTCACCATTTTCTACTCACAATGATCTTTTGGTGACCTAGGAATTTAATCTTGGCTCGTCTCAAAGCTTCTTATGCATGTGCAACAACATCTTTGCAACACACAAACAACAAAATTTGCCCTATTGCAACTTGAGCACAAACACCCAATGGCTTTAAATTTTTTTAAATTAGTAGAGATTTTTAGAACTTTATTCTTATGTCTCATGGTCAATGGACTTATCAATAAAGTAATGAGCATATTGCATTTACACTTCAACATTTTGTTCAATACCATCAATGTGACAAATTTGGCAATACACTTGATTACTTGTTATAATATGGACATGGCATCATATATTGAACATGGAATAAATATGAGAAAAAAAACTTAATATATTTCATGGTTAATGACATTATGAAAACACAATGAAGGTGTTGTAGTTACACTTATAAACTTTGCCATCAATGTGGCTAATTTTGCGATACCTTCATTTATATATATTAACCAATTTGCATTGGTTCATTAATGAATTATTGTCGTTTATGATGTTGAAAACATATTTAAATTATGTTCAACGTTATTTTTTTTTACAAATCGAAATAATTAGAAAAATATTATATCTTTAAAAATGCAAAAATATATAATTTCAAGTATTAATTTATTATATTATATTATGATTTCATTTAAAATAATTTTAAAACAAAAAATTGATAGATTATGCACCATTTATATTTTTTGAATCATAATTAACCATTCATTTATTCAAATAAACTTCACATGGGTTTTAGGTTTAATAAAAATGAAATAAATACAAATTTTAGTACATTTTAATACAAAAGGGAATACAAATTGAAGTGTGACAAAATTAGTGATCATTAATGGCATTATTTGATATGTTATTCTCTAAATATCAATTTACATATAATAAATATTCACTTACATGCATAAATTAAATATACATCATTAATAGGTTATATTTTGGATTTTTTTAATACTTAAAAAATATATACAATCATTAAAAAATTGCATTATACATAACAATGGAAAGACATTATATTATATATATATATATAATTTAATTATTACATTTCCATATAGTATATATATTTTAATGAATTCTTATCCTATTTTAGGTGAAAAAATATTCATTATATGTCAAAAAAAATAAAACAAATTTTCAATCATACATAGGATTAATATATGGAAGAGAAATCATTTTTTATTAATATGTGAACAATTAAAAAAAGTAGAAGATCATGTGCTTAATTTTTTTTTGGAGAAAGATCATTCAAATCTTATTAAATAAGGAACTTTTATTCATTTTTATATTCCACAAAACCTAAATTTTAACATTCAATCGTAAATTTTACTTTTAATCTTTATAACTTTGTTCAAGCTCTTCCATAACCTTCTACCATCAGTGAGTCCAATGTTGTTTTACCCTCATTTACTTGTATCAATATGTATGGCATTTTGGGATACCTCAAATGGGATATTACAAGGTAATTGAAGTTTTTTGGACATAAACAATACCCTTTTCATGAACTAGGTGAAAGTGATTCAACTCATGTGGTTTTACATGTAGGTTTTGGTAGGTTTATGCAATATCCCACATAGTGTAGAAAGATATGTAATTGACCCAAAAGCATTTTTGGGATACTGAACAAAGGTATTGCAATTTAATTCCATCCTTCTGCCCATCAGCAATACCCCTCTTATAGCTTAGGCGGAAAATGATTTAGCCCATGGTGTTTTATAGAATACCCCAATTAGGGTATTGATTTCCCTCTAAGTTTTGATAAGGTTATGCATTACCCCACTTATCGTAAAAAAAATTTTGATTCACCCCAAAACATTTTCAAGATCCAGACAAGGGTATTGCAATTTAATTCCATCCTTTTGGCCATGAGCAATACCCCTTGAATAACTTAGGCAAAAAACGATATAGCCCATGGTGTTTTATAGAATACCCCAATTAGGGTATTAATTTCCCTTTAGGTTTTTGGTAAGGTTATATAATACTTCGCTAATTATCAAAATATATGTGATTAATCCCAAGGCATTTTTAGGATACCTTGAGAGGGGTAATGCAACTTCACTCCATCCTTCTAATCATGAGCAATGCGCTTCTAATAACATAAGTCAAAATGAATCAACACATGGTGTTTTACAGAGTACCCCAATGCGGGTTTTGCTATCCATTTAGGTTTTGGTTTGGTTATGCAATACCCCTCAAAATGTTTAACAATAGTTGATTAGCCCTAGAGCATTTTTTGGATACCCAAAAAGGGGTATTGCAAGTTTCTGGATTACACAACATGTGGTATTACACTAGAATTAGATCTTTACGAGCAAGAAACTTTCATCGTTCTGTGCACTACTTGGAGTTTTAGATTTTTATATTAATCGCATTTAATTATGATTAACAATTATTCATTGACACATATTGGTTACCTAATCATTTGGATATTACTTTAATGCAAATTGCGCATAATTCAATTTGATTTGGTGAAAGGTGTAAAGGGTTAAATATAAATGAAAATTGAGTCACACATATATTAAGTCCAAATATGGGTACAAGTGATAAACCTTTCTTTATTCCTTAGTCCTCATTTTATGAGTATCAAAGTGCTCCATCATTGTTTCATGCCAATCCTTCATCTGGTTGATGGAGTTCCCAAAACCATCATCCACCTAGCGAAATACCATTCCCGAGTGCATGGATTTGTTGATTCAGGCCAAACAAAGGTGGTGAATGTTTGATGCAACTCCTTGAAAAAGTGTTGTTTCATGGTTGCACAATTCGATGTTTACACCTACGGTACACTCTGTGATGATCTTGGTCATTGTTTCATGCAAGTGAGCTAAGCTTGATCCATGGGTGTGAATGAACCTTCCAGCACAACAACATTGTCAAAACAACTATCTTCATCCATGGCTGTAAACCCCCCAATGTTAATAATGTTGACCTCACCAACTGGATTTTGGTTGTAATCTTCATTATCAGATGCAATCATCCAATTGTAAATATGCCAGGTTAGCAAACATGCATTTCAAACCACCACAATGAGTTCCATAATATGTGTCGCAATACTCAATGATATTTTATGTTGCGAGGTTAGTACATGTTAATAGAATAACAATTTGACGTTTGCAAAAGTTGCTTCACAATGCCCATTCGTAAGTGTAATTTGCATACTCAATGAAAAGGGCATGGATCTTGTAAGTAACATTAGGATGGTGTTGGCTTTGCACCCACTAACCATTGTCACCATCATCCCCTTCAAGGGTAGATGAAATCACATCGATGTGTGGAATCCAATTAGCTTTGTCAACATTTGCCACCACAAGTTGTGCCATGACCTTGCTTCTTCATCTCGGCTTGGTGCATATAATGTTGTGCCATTATTGTGGTTAGCTTCCACACTAACTAATCGATGCAGTGCCCCCTCAAACCATTGGTCTTAGGAAAGAACCAGCATTTCAAAGCCCCGTGATAAGACTCAATGTTAGCTTGTGTGTCTTGATTTGATTGTGGCACCCAACATAGTCTAACCATCCAAAGTTATGCATAGACATGCATAACATACTTTCAACCCATGATGTAATTTGAATATGTGTGAAAAATGAACATGCAACTTGTAATGCATCCATAGCAAAAAGGTTTTAAAACATGCCATACTTGGAAGGGGGACCCTTTACTTACCGAGTTGGCAATAATAAGCCCAAAAGTATTTTGTCCAATCAACATTAGGTTGTAAGTTATCAAAACTCCCCACCACCATCTCCCTCCCGCATGCCTTGAAATCATCAATGGTCTCATTTGGGTTGATGAACATGAACATCACCATGTGGAGGTGATCAAGTACTACATGCCTCACCTTTGAATCCTTGATTTTCTCCATGGAACGCAAGCACCATGCTTTCAACACATGTCATGCGCAAAGAAAAAATGGGACAAGATTTTTACCCCAAACAATCTTGCCATGGTACATCCAACATTAGTGTGTTTACCATGAACAATAAATATGTCATGGAATCCTCATGCTAACGTAGTACCAAAACACAAGACAATGCAACAAAAAATTAAAAATAATGTACAACCTATTGCAATGCTCATAGTTCTTAAGAAACATCATCCATAACGAAACATGATGGTTTCCGATGTGGCATATGTGAAAGTAGTTTTGCCCAAAGGGCACTCGACCATTCCACCAAGTCTTCACATGTTTGCCAACTCATGATAACCCAAACAACTAGCACCCATGTGCGATGAAAATCAAACGCCATCAATGTGAATAAATGGTACTTCACATTGTTGGTGCCAAATATGGCATCCATAGAAATAAGCCCATTGTGACTGAATTGGAGCATGGTTTGAAGCTGAGTAGGTGAATGTATCCCTATGGTGAAAAGGACCTAAATCCCATTCACCTCACCTGCATCCTAGAAATAAAAAACACCATCAATATGAACACAAACCCATGATTAAATGGAAAGTGTTAGGTTTTTGTGCAAGTGCCAAGTGCCCTTCTTGTGCTTCCGGTTCAAGTAGGAAATATCTTGGAGTCATAGGAAATCATCGTAGGTCATATGTTCACCTGCATTTGCCCATGCCCACCAAATTTCTTTGTGTTTGTCATAAATTTGCTTCACAATGTACCCTAATCCTAATTGGGTTCATATAAACTCCTTCAACTTGTGAAACACACGTGGAACATATGCCGACATCCATGATGTGGACCCTAGGTCACATGCACCGTGAGTAGGATCTCCATTGGCCCAAATGTGAATCCGATGGTAAAAAATGATTTCCACCACATTTAATCATTTGTAAAGCCTCTTGATGGAAAAGTGGGCCAAACAATCACACTTGATTAACCTCATGTGGTTAGGGTTTTTGCAATGGTCTCCTAACCCATAACCACATTCATACTTACAAAACATAATTTCCACTTAATCAAATCAAAAGACACAAAAACAATTAACCTTAGAACTTGCAAAAATGACCAATTAGAAAGGGTTTATAGGTTTTGAAACCATACCAAGTATGTTCGAGGTGATTTTTTATCGTTAATTTTTTTACAGCTTCTTGAAGGGACAAATTCTTGAAGATGTTCCACTCGACCATAGTTTGCATATCCTTTTGTTCACCCTGCAAAATTTAAAAACAAAAGCATGGGGGATGTATGCAATTTCAATTGCCACCTTATTTTGTCCTCCATGCCTAAACCCATCTTTCCACACCAAGTCCACATTCGAAAAAGGTGACTTTGTCAGGTTTTGGATCTTGATGGATTAAGACAATGGAATTCGCCCCATGCTTTGAATTGGTGAAAGAACGACCTTGTAGTAGGAGTCCCCAACTTGTGAAAACCCATGGAATACCCTCACAAGTTTACAAATCATAATAACCCTAATCAACAAACCCCCTAAACCTTACAAATGAACCTTACCACAACCCATAAACAAGCAATAGTTTACAAATGGAAAAAAAAGATCATGCGACTATCTTATGGCTATTTAGACTTACACAAAAAAATAATCCTTATCCTCTTTAAGACAATCAATTGAATATATGTAAGGCTTTCAATTTAAATGTGCAATACCCACATGCAATTGATACTTCCATGACCATCCATATGCAAAAGGGAACAAAATACACTACGTAAAAACAAAAACAAAAAAAAAGACAAAAGGAGTTTATTAAAAGAAAATATTATATTGTTGATGGTCAAGGGTGATGGCACTGATGCTCAATGAGGTTTTGGCCCTATATGAAAACACATCCATGGATAGATCAACATGGATGCCATTAAAAAAAAAAAAACATTAAACCTTAAATAGTTCCAATGATGGATGCCATGAACTATGATAATTTTAAACAAATAACTACACATGACCTTAAAAAATAAATACACATAGTCATTATTGAAGCCAAATATTCAAACACAAATTAAATGAAACCTCATTAAAATCACTAATTAAACCCTAATTTGAAAAAACTAAATGAAACAAACAAATGAATAATAGCCACGATGAGCCTTTCTCCATTCTCTTTGAGAAAAAAAAGAAAAAAGAAAGTGTATTGTGGCATATATGTGCAAATGTCAAATCCCCCCAAAATCCATGTTAGGTCTAATTTTAATTAGACTTAAAAGCTGCAAAAAATCATAGATGTTTGTTGTCTCCATAACCCAAAATTCTAAAACCTTGGTGTTAAATAACATAAATAATTGTTAAATCTAATCCACATTATTTAAATACACCATTAAAACAAACAAATCAATTTGTTTTATCTAGGCCCTATCGTTTGATCTAAACTCCCCATGTGTACAACATGCATTAAATGTGTTGGTTTTGCAATACCCCCCCATCGTGGAAAACGCTCCCAAAATAAAACCTACAATACCTTCGTTAGGGGGTTTCACATATTTTTAATTTTCAAAAGATTTTGTAATACTTCAAAACACATAAAAGCATCATGTTTACAAACCAATGTTTATCTACAATACCTTTACAAGGTGGGGTGACAATTACTTTAATCTTGCCTTTATTAATCTTACTTCAATGAACAAGACCAAGTTCCATGCAATACTTTCATTTTATTCTTTCCTCATCATTTTCGACTGTTGGGGGTCTATTGGAGTGCTAACCACGTCAGTAGGTGTAGCCATGTAGGTGGGGTTTGGTAGGTACCTACCTAAAATGTTGGTAGGTAGAAAAATAGATGGGGGTTGGTTAGGTGGGTGGGGATGAAAATATCACATTTTAAATTTATAGGTGAGTAGGTAGATGGGGAAGAATCTACCTTTTGATTGTTGAAGCAGCCATGAACATGTCCATGACAAATCATTTCACGATTGTTAAGGCTATTGCTGAGGAGTGCCAATTGGTTGGTCAAATTCTTTGTGACCACATAATAATTATATTTCACTGAGTGTATGTGGACATCGTTGCATTACGATTGGCTAAACTATGGACATCCTTCATCCAATGGTTGTGTTTGAAAAGGTTAATGATGGCCTTCTTAACATTGAAAAACACAAGGAAGATTAGTGTGAAAAATATACCTCCAAAAAACGTTAGAGCTCCAAATACAAGTATGAACTTGTGTTATTTCAATGGGCAATACCTATGTTTGTAAAGCAATCGTGATATATTGCTTAAAAATATATATAATTCAAATTGCATAATCTTGATGTGATTACACAAGAAGAAAACTATCATTTTGCAATTGTCGTATGTAATTAATTTTTAGTTGCATGCGACACATGCAACTGCTAGACCCCATAGTTGCACACGATTAGTAGTTGCACACAACAATATGTATGCAAACAATATAGATGGTATGAATTTATACTTTATACATTTACATTATTCTATGAGGGTTGCCCATGATGACATGTGTGCATTTGTGAAGTTCAATTATATGGTGACACATGGCATTTGAACATTATTTCAATATTCATCATTATTAATAAATTAATAATATCTCGGCCATCCAATAAAATGTGAATCAGATTTTGATACGTGTCCATTTGTGAAGGCCAATTATGTGGTGACATGTGACAATTTTCAAAGCCCACTGGTTTTTTTATATATTATTGATTAAGTAGGTAGGTTGTAGGTAGGTTGTAGGTAGGTAGGTAGGTAAATAGGTTTAAAATAATCCAATTTACTTTTTGGGTTTAACCTTCAAGGTTGAGCCTTCTTCATTAGCCCATACCAAATGGCATTTGGTACTTGGTTTGTGAACAAGTCAAATGAATTTATTTATGTAATGTGCACATTTGGAATCCATGGCAAAAAATATGAAATAAAAAATCAATTGCAAATGCAACCAATGTAATTGCAACCTACATGGAAATAACCATATTAACCTAGTTTACCTACTAGTTAAATTAATTATATTAACAGTATTGAAACTCAATAGGTAATAATAATATAATATAATGATAATATTATTAATTGGTCAATAAATATTAATTTTAATATTTATATTTATAAATAAAATTTTAATAATTATGATTACTTATAATAATTAATGATCAATAATATATTACCATAATTAATATTATAGCTAAAATTAAAACTATAATTATTGAAAAAAAAAATTATTCACAACTAAAGATGATGATGATGATGATAATAATAATAATAATATAAATCACTATTAATAAATAATAATAAGTATTCATAGGTTAATTGATGTAACCTAATAGCCACACATATAATACCATCATTAAAATATTTATAATAATAAAATTTAAATAAAATTTATTAAATAATAACATTGAAAAATGATAATAATAATATAAAATAATTATAATTATAATAAATAAATAAATAAATAATATAACATTATATTATTACATAACCTAGGTTAAGAATTTGTAAGTTAGCATGTGTAACCTACTGGACATAGGTATATTATCAAATTTAATCAAATATAATAATATTAAAATACTAATTATTAAACAATAAAAATATATATTATTATTTCTAATAATAATAATAATAGTATGATTATAATTTTTTAAAAATCATTATATGTGATTAACTATAATGATTATATATATATATATATATATATATTGGGCTAAAATAATTTTGATTAAATTAACCATTATTAAATTAATTACAAGAATAAATTAAAGATGGATAAATTAATTTTTTCTAAAATAATAGAAAAGTTAAATTAAAAATGGTAAATCAATTTTGGGTCAACTAACCATAGTTAAATTAACTACAATGTTAAATTATTAATTAATTTAACCATCTTTAATTTAGTCATGTTAGTTTACCCATTATTAATTTAATTTAACTTTTTAGTTAATTTAGTTTTTAAGCTAGTTTAGTCATAGTTAATTTAGCCAAAATTAGTTGAGCCAACGTTAGTTTACCCAACATTAATTTAGCCAATGTTAATTTACCCATGGCTAATTTAACCTTATAATTAATTTAGCTTCATAGTTATTTTTGCTATAATTAATTTAACAAAAATTATTTAATCTCATAGTTAGTTTTGCCATGGTTAATTAATTTACCAAAGTTAGTTTAACATCATAATTATCTTAGCCAAAATTAGTTTAGTTTCATAATTAGTTTAGCCAAAAGTAGTTTAGGCAAAATTAATTTAGCCACAGTTAGTTTAATTTCATAGTTAGTTTTGCCATAATTAGTTTAACCAAAGTTAGTTTAATTTCATAGTCACAAATTATATTGGTTCAAGTACTAATGGGTCCAAGCATGATCAAGGTACCCCCTTTGAAACATAATGATTCCTTCCTAGGACTCCCAAATTCACCTTTTTTTTCATTTTTCTCATGACATGTTTTACATTTCACCTTTTTTTTTCTCATGTCAAATGAAATTTTTTTTTCAAAATTTTATGTAGGTTTTTAAAGTATCTTTTTTTTTCACTTATGAAAATGAGAATAATGAAATTTATCCAATGTGGGCCATGTTTTAGTAATGGCCCAAAATTCCTATAAATTTGACTTTTTGAAATTTTTTTCATTGCAATAGGGCATTTGGTTTTTGTCACATCCATACATTTTATACAAATTAACACATAAGGTGTTTGTGGGAAAAATCTTGGGCCAAAAACAATTGTTTAAATATTCCTGATGAATCTTTGAATTTTTTTTTCTTCATGCAACAAAGTTTTGGATTTTTTTCAAGGATTTGGTAGGAATATTTAAACTTGTTCAAATTTAACATTTTATACATAGAATAATACCTTCGTAATGTATCTATTTATGAATCAACTCAAACTTTCAATATGAATGTGTCATTAAGTTTTAACATGTTTAAGTGAAGGGTCTGGTGAATATAAAAAAAGATAGTCCTTTTGGGTACCCCAACCATACTTTGACCCTAATGCTTGTGCCAATTGTTCGCCTCCCCCTTCCACAAATTCTTCATCACCCACAACAGAAACTTCTTTCACAATGTCACCCATTGAATTTACAATAACCAATTTCAAATACATTTAATTTTTGCAACATAAAATAATAGTGACATTTTAGAAATTCAACAATTAGTTAGAGATTTATTTGGCACCTTTAGAAAACAAAGATGAACAATTGTGTAAAGAATTAATTTTTTAATTTTTTTTCTTTCCTTGCACAAACATGAAAAAATAAAAGATTTTTTTAAAAAATAAAATAAAATCTTGAAATTGAAAAAAAAAAATCCACATCCCTTTTCCTTCTCTTGCAGCTAGTGTTGCAAAAAACACACATGGGGGGCCATTGAACCCCCCTTCTTCCTCCTCCTTCTATTACAACCATTGTAATGAAATAAAAACGCAAAGGGGCATCATGCCCCCCCTAATCTTCTTGCTACAATTAATGCTACAAAAAAAATAAACACGATGCCCCCCCTCTTCTTCATGTTGTAACAAGTGCTGCAAAAAAAACACAAGGGGGCCATCGCGGACCCCTTTTTTCTTCATGTTGTAGCAAATGTCGTAAAAAAAAATTGGGGGGGGGGGGGGGGGGGCAATTCCCCCCCCCCCC